>Ga0307374_10000606_pt1 | contig 68157 bp, 58 predicted proteins | sample OX3MG_FD_202532 | JGI IMG/M metagenome (GOLD analysis project Ga0307374, IMG submission 202532) | Soil microbial communities from Risofladan, Vaasa, Finland - OX-3 | ecosystem: Environmental > Terrestrial > Soil > Coastal area > Acid sulfate soil | place: Finland: Risofladan, Vaasa | collected... | reverse complement strand
CTGGTGTGGACCCTCCATTTTGAGAGCGCCTTTCGGCTCTCAAGCCACATAGGTCCGGTCGTCTGCCCTTCACGCGGCATTTAACAGCTTCTCCTTTTGTTCATCGCGATCCGCATCGGCGTACCAGAGCTCCAGGAACTCTGACGGCGTGAGATACCCGAGCGAGGAGTGTATCCTGCGCTCGTTGTAGTCGACGAACGCCGCCTCGACCGCCTTCTCCGCGTCCTGGAAGGACTCGAACTCGTAGGGCCAGACGTACTCCTTCTTCAGGGTCCTGTGGAACGACTCGATTGCCCCGTTCTGTTCGGGCGTCCTGTACATGATGTGCTCGAGCTTCAACCCGAGTACCTGCATCGACTCCCTGAAGACCTTCGAGATGTACTGAGGCCCGTTGTCTGCTCTCAGCCTCGGGGTCGGGTCGAGCCGCCTGTGGGAGACGAGCGCGTTCTCGACCGAGAGTATGGCGTTGTCCTTCACCGCGGTGGGCGAGAACTCCTTCCCCGCCCACTCCCTCGAGAAGACGTCGATCACGTTGAAGAGGTAGCACCACCCATCGACCCCGCACGGGATGTAGGTCAGGTCGGTCTGCCAGAGCTCGCACGGCCGGGATGCCTTCGGGGCCTTGTCCCTCGCCCTGATGATCTCGCTCTTGGTCTTCGCGGGCTCGGTGTAGCCGAGCTCCCGGAATATCTTCTGGACGCGCTTCCTGTTTATCGGCACGCCGAGCTCCCTCGACAGCTGGGCAGCGACCCTCCTGGTGCCGTAGGACGGCCTCTCGAGGATCAGCTCCTGGACCTTCCGGACGACCCGTGGGTCGGAGAGGACCAGCCTGGGCTTCTCCTGATGGTAGTAGAGGTTCCAGCTCGACCCAGAGTATCTCAGGGCGCCCCTGAGGCCCACCCCGGCCTCGCGCATGGAGGCTATCACCGCGAGCCTCTCCTCCCTGTCGCCTCCAGCGTTTTTTTAAAAGCGTCGTTGGCGATCGTAAGCTCCCCGATGAGCTTCTTCAGCCGCTCGTTCTCCGCCTCCTTCTCCTTCGCAGGGTCCCTGAGCTGCCCCGAGAGGGCGAGCTTCCCTCCCTGGAAGAACCTCTCCTTCCAGGAGTAGAACGCGGGAGGGCTCACCCCGTGCTTCCTGCAGAGCTCAGCCGTGGAGACGTTCGTGCTCAGCGACTCGAGGACGATACGGATCTTCTCGTCAGGGGCCCACCTGGACTTGTAGACCATCTAGCGGGTCAGCTCCCTCCCAGAGTGTATGCCTTGCGGTGCTCTCACTCTAGAGGGGTCCAGCCCAATTCTGATTTTTCTGTTAAGGTTCGAGACTACCTCGAAGAAGGGTTCTGAAGACACTGGTGCTCAAGCTCTTCCTGCTTATAGTTAAGAATGCGCGCGGTTTTCTAGGAATTGGCCGCCTTAGGGTGAGTTCCCCGGGCAGGCGTTAGACCATCTGGGTGGAATCCCCAAGTAGCCCGTCCAGGGGCTGCACCTGATTAGGTGCGAATCCAATGCTGCCGTTTCGCACTCGTCCCGTGGGACGGCCATATCCCTGGGCTCCTTTGGCTTTCTCTTGCGATCTGCCAGTCACGAGCAACGCACCGCCACTACGGCGGAGGATTGATGGCGCCGGTGAAGTTGGCCCCCGTCGTGTTCGCGCCCTTCGTATTCGCTCCCGTGAAGTTGGCATGGCTAAAGTCCCCGTAGGACATGGTGCTGTCCATCAGGTTCGCGCCCTGGAACTGGCCACTGGTGAAGTCGCCGTTCGAGAGGTTGGCGTTCATCAGATTATCGCCCTGGAAGTTGACGTTCTCAGCGCTTGCGTTCGAGAGGTCTGCGCCCATCAGGGTCGCACCCGCGGTATTAGAGCCCGTTAGCACCGCCCCGTGGAGATTCGCTCCCTTTAGGTTGGCGCCCATGAGGTTAGCCCCCGCCAGTCCTGCGTACTGGATGTTGGCACCCATGAGGTTAGCGTTGGACAAGTTGTACCCGTTCAAGTTACAGTACTCTAGGTCCGCTCCCTTCAGGTTCTCGCCTCCCGTCCCTCCATTGTTCGGCACGAGACTGCTGCAGTCCTTGTAGTTCTCGGTGACGGTGGTCGATCCCTTACTGGCAAGATTGTTGGTGTCTCCGCCATAGCTACCGGAGATGGTGGGCTTGCCAGCCGCGGTGTCGAGGTAAGTTACAGAACAGGCTCCGCCACTGAGAGTGCACTCAGCATTTTGCGTGAAGACTCCCGCAGGGCTTGACGAGCTGAATGTGACAGTGCTTCCGGGGTGGTATCCGGTGACCGTGGCCGTGCATGTTGAGCTCGAACCAATCGTTATGGGGTTCGGTGTGCACGACAGGGCGGTGGTCGTGGGGGACGGCTGAACGTTGAATGGTTCACAGGCGCTACTCGCCGAATTATAGTTTGCATCTCCGCCGTAGGTCGCCTGGAAGGCGTAGGAACCGACTCCGAGAGGCACCGTAGAAGCGGAAACTGGCACAGACCCGCCGCTTAGCGTCTGGCTACTCGACATCGTCGGAGTTCCGGAGCAGCCACCATCAGCAAACAGGCGGTAGGTCACGGAGCCCAACGGCGTGAATCCCGATACTCCGTTCACTGTCGCGGCGTCATAAGCCGAAGCACCGGCTACCTCGTTACCACTCCAAATTGCATTAGTCGCGGCCTCATGGACAGCGGTGGCCGGTGTCGGCGTCGCTTTCGCCACCGCAAAGACCTCGCAGTTACCCGTTGCAGGGGCGAAATTAGAGTCGCCCGAGTAGGAAGCGCTGAAGGAGTACGATCCGGCGCCTAGCGCGGGTGTGTTCGCGGAGCTCGGCACCGAGCCACCCGAGATGGTGGCCACGCTCTGCCTCCCGATGCCCGTGCACGTCCCATCTCCGTAGAGCGTGTAGGTTACGGTCCCAGAGGGGATGAACGATGGAATGGTGCTCACAGAACTGGTGTCGATGGCCAAGGCACCGGTGACCTCGGTCCCCGACCAAGCACCGCTGGTAGCAGCATCGAAAACGGTGGTCGAAACAGTCGGCGTCGCTCTAGCAACGGTGAAGGGTTCGCAACTGCTCTGAGACTTTTGGTAGTTCGTATCCCCTTGGTAAGCAGCCTCGAAGGAATAGATTCCCGCGCCAAGAGGAGCGGTCGAAGTCGAGGACGGGACGGATCCGCCTGAGAGCGCGACCTGCGCGGTCGCCACCACCTTGCCGCAAGAGCTGTCGCTATAGAGTGTGTAGACAAGACTCCCCGTGGGAGGAAAGCCCGAGACTCCGGCGACCGTGGCCGTGTCGTAAGCCTTTGATCCTGTGACTTCATTGTTGGACCACGCTGCGCTCATCCCAGCATCATACACGGTACTCGCCGTCATCGTTGCGGCTGCCGCAACGGTAAATTGCTCGCAAGTGCTCATTGAACCGAGGTAGTTGTCGTCTCCTGAATAGGAGACCTGGAACGAGTATGACCCAGCTCCTAATGGCCCTACTGCCTGAGAGTTAGGCACGGCGCCGGCGGTGATCATCACCGTGGAGGTGGTTCCTGCACCTGTGCACGAGCCACTACCTGAGTAGAAGATGTAGGTCACCGTGCCTGTCGGCTGGGCGGGGGCCGCTCCTGTTACAACGCTGGTGTCGTAGGCAGCAGCGCCTGTCACTTCTGTCCCACCCCATTGCTGGTTCGTGGAGAGATCGTAGACCGAGGTCGTCAGCGTCGTCGGAAACTTGACTGTGAACGCAGCTGATGCACTCTCGCCGCCTGGGCTACCTGTCGCGGTTATCGTGTACTGGCCGCTGGTAAGAGACGCTGGTATCAACATCGTGCACGAGAAGGAGCCTCCTGAGACTGGACAGCTCGAGGCGTTGAGGACGATGAAGCCACCGATACTCAGCGAAGCCCCCGTGTCGATAGGGAAGAAGCCGTTGCCAGAGACCATGACTTGAGATCCCGGCCCGGCTCCCGTGGGGTTAGTGGAAATCTGCGGTCGAGTGACCATGAGGGTCTCTCCGGTCGAACCGCAGGGGCCAGTGGAACCGGCGTTTTGGGCGTCGCCTGAATAGACAGCCGTCCAATAGTACGAGCCTGTGCTCGCGGGGGTGAAGGAACCAGAGGTGTATGAGGTGGTGGTCGATGTCACCGTCGCTATGCTCGAGAAGACCTTGGTACCACATGATGCGTCAGAGTAGGCGTTGAACGTGATGGTGCCCGTGGGGACGAATGCGTCGGCGAGCGTCGCAGTATCGGAGGCCGATCCCGGCGGCGAAGTTCCAAGAGCGATGAACGCCGGGGAGACAGAGGTCGTCAAGGTAGGAGTCGCGGGGTGGACCGTGACGACCTCCGCGGGGTCATTCAAGTTGGATGCGGCGTTATTGTTCTGGTCACCAAGGTATACGATGTTCCACTGGTAGGTCCCGGTGATAGACCCGGTCATAGGGATAACGTAGCCCAAGGGTACCGCGTAAATGCCATTGCCCGAGACCGTGATGGTTTCCGTATGGACCGTTTGTCCGTTGAAACTGAGCGTGAACGTCAGAGTTCCTGTCGGAGCATATCCAGCCGACAACGTAGCGGTATCTTTCAATGTGGGGGGCACGGTGCCCAGGGTAACGGAAGCGCTGGAGGGCGTGGTCGTGATTGACGGAGTGGCTGGGCTAACCGTGGTCTGCTCGCTCGCTGCGCTGGCGTCAGACCCAACATTGTTGTTGTTCGGATCGCCAGAGTACGAGGTGACCCACTGGTAGGTGCCCGTGACCCCGCCTGCGGTCGGAAGGACATAGCCCGATGGGGTTGTGTAGGTCCCATCGCCGCTTATTGCGGCGGTCTCAGTATCCACCGGGGCGCCATTGAAGATGAGGGCGAACGTGATTGCGCCGGTCGCGTGGTAGCTTCCAGCCAGGACCGCACTATCCTTCAAGACTGGGTGCCCGCTTGAGCCCAGGGTCACAGAGGTAGCTGACGATGCAGTAGTCAAAGTGGGCGACGCAGGAGTGACCGTTACCTGCTCCGTCGGCGAACCATTGTCTGAGACCTGTGCGTTATTGGAATCTCCGGAATATGCGGCGCTCCATTGGTATGTGCCTGCCACTATCCCCGTGGTCGGCAGTGTGTATCCTGCAGATGTGGGGTAGAGACCGTTTCCGTTCACCGGCACTGTTTCGACGTGCACCGTTGCACCATTGAAAGTCAGCGTGAAAGTAATCTTCCCTGTTGGGTGGTAGCCGCCTGCAAGGGTAGCCGTGTCGCTGATGGTCGGGGCGGAGCTGCTGCCGGTGAGCGTGATTGAGGTAATCAAGGGAGTCGTCGACAGCGAAGGCAACGCTGGACTGATAACGACCTGCTCATTGGCTGCGTTGTTATCCGAGACGGCCTGGTTGTTGGCGTCACCCGAATACGAGGCGTCCCACTGGTAGGTTCCCGCTACTGTGCCGACCGCAGGAATAGTGTAGCCTGCCGGCGTAGTGTAGGATCCATCTCCAAATACTGTTACTGTCTCTGTGTCGAGGACCGTCCCGTCAGGAGCGTGGAGCGTGAAAGTGATTGTCCCCGTGGGACTAGTTCCGCTCCCGAGCGATGCGGCGTCCTTCAGTGTAACGGCAAGGCTGGAAAGGGTCACTGAGCTCTGTGACGGGGTTGTGGATAGAGTTACCTGGAAGACCCCGGTATAGGTGGCGGACATGGTAGTAGAGCCCGACACGCTTCCGGAACACCCTGTAGAGCAGGTGAATTGAGCTCCGGCCGAGCTTATCGGCGAGTCGAAACTAAAGCTCTCTGCGTACGAGATGAAATTGACGGTGATGCTAGAACCCGTCCCCGTGTGGTCTGTCCCACCCACAGTTACTCCCCAGGTCACTCCAGTGGAGGGAATTCCCGCCTGCGAGAAATTGACGGTACAGCCTCCCGACGGAATCGCGACACCGTAGGAATCGGAGTTGTTGCCGGTCAGAAGACCGCATCCTTGGTTGGTGAAAGTACCCGAGTTGTAAATGCCGTACTGGCTACTGCCGGCTCCGTTAGAACCGGCGCCGCTTACGTCAGCGGAACCTTCGACATTAACGATTCCCGAATTCAACACGGTGCCTAGGTTGTAGAGTCCAAGTGTGGTCGCGCCGACACCATCCCCAGAATTCTCCACGCTAATCACGCCAGTGTTTGTATTGGTGATCGTGCCATAGTTATCAATCCCATCGTTCCCATCTCGATAATGGTCGGTTGCGGAGCTGTAGATGCCGATTGTTCCGCTATTCACGATGGTGCCATGATTTGTAAGCTGGGTAGTTAGTCCGTTATCGCTATAGCCGCCACCGTTGAGAATGAGTGCGCCTCCCTGATCGATTGTGATTTGTCCATCATTGCTAACGGAGCCCAGTCCGTCTATCGCAAGTGTGACTCCGTTAGGAATCCTCAAAGTCTGTCCTGAGCCAATGCCACCTGTGCTGGTCGTACAGGTCGACCCGCTCCAAGAACCGCCGATTACCGGTCCACATGTTTGTTGGGACAGGATTGCACCTGAGATGTAACCCGCGGTGATGGTCGCAGAGCCTGAGATGGTGCCAGAGCAACCACTTGTGCAGAAGAACAGACCGGCACTACCCGCGGAGATGGAGGGATCAAACTGGTATGGCTGCGGATATGCCAAAACATTGAGCGTCAAGGACGTCGTTCCCGCTTTGGTCTGGGTATTCTCTGCCCCGTTCACACTCACGCCCCATGAAGCGAGGTCGCCCGTGGGCACCCCGGTAATCGAGAAAGTCACTTTGTAGTAGACTGTGGTTAGGATGGTGGGAGAGGTGGTGCCCGAACTCGGGCCATTGATGCTGTCCCCTCCGTAGGCCGCTGTAATCGTAGGGGAACCCTGCTGAGGGTCCGTGTATGTCACGGTGCAAGAGCCAGAAGACAAGGTGCACTGTCCGTTGACAGGACTAAAGTAACCAGATCCGGAGGATGATCGGAAGGTTACCGTCCCAGTCGGGGAGGAGCCACTAACGTTGGCCGTGCACTGGGTAGTGGAGGCACCATTCACGGAAGAGGGACTGCACGAGACTGTGGTCGTCGTCGAGACGAGGTAAGTGGCGGTGAAGGTAGCAGGCGCGGAAATAAGGAGGTTCACGGCGGAATTGCATCCTGACGAGCAATAGTGGCTGACGCCTGAGACAGTGATTGGAGTACCGTATGCATAAATCAGATACCCGGTTATCTGGGTAGTGACGCTACTGCCAGTCGATGTGTAATGCTGATAGACGCCAAATGGAAGGAAAGGTCCCCAGGATGTGGCTACCTCCCACTGAGCCCCAGAAGGGACACCGACCTGCTTGAGGGTCACAGTATAACACGCCGTGCTAGTAGGATGGTTGCTTATGGTGTCAAGAGTGGCTGACAGGCTGTGACCGCAATAGTTGTTAATGGTCCCCAAGTTCTGGATGTCATACCCACCGTCTCCGACCAAGGCGGAACTTGTGATGGTCCCATCGTTATCGATGGTACCGCAGTTGCTTAGGACCTCACCGCTAGTGTCGCAAGTGTTTTGGATTCCGCCGCCGCTGGCAATCGTCCCTGAATTGAGGATGTAGCCGATGCCACCGCTCTTGATGTTGTAGATGTTGCTTCCGCTGGTGCTCATGGTCCCTAGGTTGAGGAGGTCACCTTGGTTGTAAATCCCGGCGTTGCCGCTGTAGCCCGTCCCAGTCATGAAGTCATAGTTGTTGATTTCGCCGTAGTTGGCGATACCATTGCCAGGTCCGTTCAGCGTTCCGTAATTATTTATGGTTCCAACGTTGTTTATGCCATCCCCTCCATTGCCTTCTCCGATTATGGTCCCATAGTTGTTGATGGTGCTCCCGCCGTTTGTGAGGATTCCATAGCATGTTCCACCTGTGTTGCAAATGCCGGTCAACGTCCCATGGTTGTTGATGGTGCCTCCGCTATCGAGAATTCCGATTTGAGTTTCGCCCAGCGAGAACGAACCGCCGGTGACGCTCACACCATTGGCTATGTTGAGGATCGCACCAGTAGAGATACTGAATCCTTGTTCGACCGAACAGGTGGTCCCGCTCCACGCCCCTCCCAAATAGAGAGGGCAATTCGTCCCGCCGTTAGAGGTGTTGATATCGACACTGCCTGTGACACTTACGACGGTAGGGCCTGTATTGGTCCCGCCGTTTTGGAGGACTCCCGTGGGATCAGGGGGACTGCAACCATTGTCTGCTGTGCATGAACTGTTCGTAAGCTCGTTTATGGAGTCCGACGCGTCGAAGTTGAGATGGCCAGAGCTCTGCACCACGACGATGCCGTAGATGTTCAGCGTACTTGACACTAGATTCAGCGTGCCGCCGGAGTCTACCTGCAGGACCGCGGGCGAGGTACAAGACCACCCGATTTGGAACGGGGGAGGAAGATAGGGGGAAGAAGACCACGACCACTCAGGATAGCAGCTCACGCCGTCCACTTGGATGAACGTAGCCTGGGCGACAAGACTCGCCCCGGAGGGGATCTCCAACGAGGCCCCTGGAAGCATCGTGAGAGATTGAGTCAGTGTGCATGTAGATAGGATTGAACTCCATGAACCTCCGGCACCAGAGCACCATGACGAATTTACAGGCGTGTATCCATTAGCATGGAGACCATATGGCAGAACAAGGAAGATGGAAGCAACAAGTAACATGGGAAGAATGGGCGCTCGGGTCCCTAACCTGTTAGGTCGCCAGTGCAAAACCTCAATGCCCTAACCTTGCTACTTAATAAGCCTGGAAGCAAGTTTGTTGAAATGAAATAAGTCACTTACGGAATTTAGAAGTCTTGTAACTGATTGTCCAGTTTGCTGCGCCGAATGGAGGCGCCGGTCCCAATAAGAGCAGCTTGACGCTTCCCTCCAACCCGCTCAGCCGATTAAGAAACCATCGGGAGTGCACTAGATGGATTGTGTAATAGCCCGTCCAGGATTCGAACCCGAATAGGTTCTATTCATCAGCACGATTTGATCCTTGAACCAAGCCAGATTCGGGCCGGAAGCGACTCGCACGGCATCCGTGCGAATCAGATTCCTTGCTTGATACGAGCTTCATCTTTCTGCGCGACGAAACGTCCCATGATTGTATTAGAACCATTTTTGGCGATAAAATGGCACGACGAACATGCCGAGCTGGTGAAGTCGGTGGGAGGCCAGGTCGTCTCCCCCGGGAAGGACGACTTTGCGATTAACCCCATGGACATGGGCCCGGGAACGGAGCCAGCCGAGCACATCGAGATGGTCACGGACATTTTCTCGGACACGTACCACTTCACGCACCCGCAGGCCTACATGTTCCGCAACGCCCTCCAGCGGTGCCTGGGCGAGTCGTCCGAGAAGGAGGTCCCGACGCTCGCCTCGCTGGTGAGCACGATAGAGAGCTATCCGCTCAGGTCCGCGTACGACAACGAGACCAAGGTGGCGCTGCTGAGGAGGCTCGTGCCCCTCACGCAGGGGCACGTGGGCAAGGCCTTCAACTCGCCGTCGAGCCACACGGTCGACGAGCTCCTCGACAAGGTGCTTTGCGTCGAGCTAGGGACAATCAGGGACACACAGTCGAGGGGCATATTCGCGGACATACTGATGAAGCTGGTCTACGAGGCGAGGGTGTCCAGGAGGAGCAGGATCGAGCACCTCCTCATGGTCGAGGAGGCGCGGAACATCGCGCCTGTTAGGAGGGAGGAGGACCCGCCGAGCGTAGGGGAGAGGATGATATCGGAGCTGAGGAAGTTCGGGGAGTCGATGCTATTCATCGCGCAGTTCCCCAGCCAGGTGGCGTCGGAGGTCGTGAAGAACTCAGGGGTCCGCGTCATCCACAGGGTGGCGTGGGCGGAGGACCTCAGGCTCGTGCGGGACTCGCTCAACCTCACGCAGGAGCAGCTGGCGCACGTCTCCAACTTGGGAGTCGGGGAGGCGGTCGTCAGCCTGACCAGGCTGCAAAAGCCCCTCTTGGTTCAGGTCGAGGCGGGTGGCTCCGTCCTTCCCGTGAGGAGGGACCTCAGCCTGGCGGAGGAACCATAGCTCTCGGTCGTAGATCCACCTCGCAGTAGATTGGTCTAACCTGTGCGGACAGACAAAAGGCCCGACCTAGGGGCGCTCCCCTGAAGCCACGGAGACGCTCGCTCCCCTTCCGGTCTCCAAGCCGCGGGCGAACCAGACGGCCGCCCCCACCAGCCCCACAAGCCAGACTCCCAGGTCGAACAGCGTGTACTGGTAGATGTCGAGGCCAGACGCGAGGTACAGGACAGATATGTAGGGGCCGACCGACCACAGCCCCACCAGGGCGAGGAGGCTCCCTCTCCGCGCGGTCGGCCACACCTCCGCCCTCAGGGTGTTCGCGGCCAGGAAGCCGACGCTGAAGAACACGCTGAGCACCACCAGGAGGACCCAGAACAAGGCGGCGCTGGCCGCCAAATCCGGAAGCAGAGCGTACGCTACGATGGAGAACAACGTGGTCCCCGAGAAGGCACCGAGGAGCGTCCACCTCCGGCTGACCCTGTCGGCGAAGACGGTCAGGGGGATGCCGGCAGCCAGCGCAGAGGCGTTCGCGACGAGGACGATAGCGCCGGCGAGGTTGGGGTAGAAGTACGGGCCCAGGACGTAGGTCAACAGGCCGTAGCCGATGACGTTCGCAGCGCCCATCGCCACGCACACGACGAACCTGAGCCAGGCAGATGGGAGGTCGCGGCCAGCGGGCTCCCCCCGGGCCCTCTCTCGGCCCTGCGCTCCTGGAGCCGACTGCACCCCGAAACGTCTCCGAGCCTGGTCGGCTGCTTCCTGCCTCCTCCCCTTCAGCTCCAGCCAAATGACCGACTCGGCCATCCTGTACCTCGTCACGAAAAGGAGGGCGACCGCAACAAGGGCGGCAGCTCCGACCAGGCCCTTTTGGAAGGATATCCCCCCGAACGCGCTGTCAAGGGCGAGATAGGCCAGAGTCAGGCCGCCGAGGTTGACGAAGTTGAGGCTGTTGTACGACACTTTGCTTCGGTGTCTCCGTGGGATCATTTCCTGCATTGCCGCGAGCGCGGTGTTCATCACCCCGCCCGCGGCGAAGAGAAGAAGCGCGAGAGACGTCAGTACAAGGTAGGCGGTGTAGCCGAGCGACGTCACGGCCGAGCCGACCACGAACAGGGCCAGCATCAGAGACAGCGTCCGCTTCCTCCCGACCCGGTCGGCCAGGGGGCCTGCGAAGACGACCCCGATGACAAGCCAGAGGGGCGGCCAGGCGAACAGGAGCGGCTGGAGGCCCGAGCCGGGGGGGAGGTCGTACCAGCCGACTGCCAGAGGGGCCAGCCCGAAGGCCCAGGCTTCGAGGAAGAAGGCGAGCGCGAACACGGCAGCCGTCCAGGCGTACGCGCTTGTCCACCCGCCCTCCTCCACGGCGTCGGAGAGCGGAGTTTCCACGGTCGGCTTCGGTGGCGGGTCCTTGCTCAACCCCTGGCCTCTTCGCGACCCTTCGTCAGGCCCTGTCGACGGCGGACGTTCCCGTTTCTATAGGGTCCATTTCAGCCGCAGCGGACGCCGACGGAGGCACCCGCCTCCACTCGGAGCGAAGGGCGAAGGCCAGGACAGAGAGGAGAGCCACGGCGAACGCCGCCAGCATCAGCGGTGACGGCCCCTGAGGAGCGGAGACCGGCACTGTCAGGCCGCCGGGGTCTGAGATCTGGCCGTTGACTGCCCCGTCGAGGTCGCCCGGACGCACGCCGTCGGTCAGCACCATCTTCAGGGTGTTCCCGCTCACCATTATCGGGTAGTTGTTAGTGACCATCTTCGTCCCCTGGAACTTCATCCACTTGGCGCCCGGCGGCAGCGGGTGCGGGAAGGTGATCGTCACCGTCACGGTCTGCCCCTTGGAGAGGCCTGTTATCGTGAACGAGAAGAAGCCGTAGCCAGGCGTCTGGCCCGAGTCCACGCCGGGGGTGGGCCCGGCGAGGGGGACTACATCGATGACCCCCGCGCTGGTGTGGAAGGTCACCTGGCCCCTCCCGGTGGTCGACGGGATGGTCGCGCTCGACGAGAACGACGGCGTGTCGATGGCGTGGATGAACTCGCCCAGATTGGCGGCCAGCGGCGCGACGAGCCTGTCAGCCACGCCGACCACCTCAGAGAAGGGTCCGGGCGGCGCCTGCATGGCATCCGCCGCGCGCAGCAGGTCAGAGAACTGGGCGGTCACCTGCCTGAATAGGCTCGTGGTGGCCCGGTCGAGAACGTGAAGCGAGTCGGCGAGCGGCGGCGCGGGCGGCCGGGTCGCGTCAGAGACTCCGACCGTGTCCGGCAGGTTCACCGGTATAGTGGCGAGAACGGTCAGGGAGGCGGTCCCGCTGCTCGCCGAGTGGGCTGAATCGCCCGAGTATTTCGCCGTGATCACGTAGGACCCCGCAGACCCCGTCCCGGGTGTGAAGGTCACGGAGCAGATCGCCGCCCCCGTCACGGACGCGCTCAGCGCGCACGACGCGGGCAAGTTGAGCGAGGAGACCGATGGACTGCTCGACAGGGATACGCTCCCTGTTGGAGTGGTCGGCGAGGTCGAGGTGTCTGTGACCGTGGCGGTGCACGTGGTCGGGGAACCCGCGGAGACGCTGCTCGGGGTGCAGGCGAGCGCGGTCGCGGTCGAACTGGTAGGACTGGGAGGGGTGCCCGTGAATATGACCTCGACGGCATAGCCCGGGTCGCTGGGGTTGTTTCCGACGTAGATGTCCCCGTTCATCGGGTCGAACACCACCGCTATCGGCCACGCCCTTTGGTTGGCCGTCGTGGTCATCGCTATTGTGGTGACCACCGTGTTCGTGCTTCCGTCTATCACCGGGACAGAGTTGGTGTCATACCCAGCGACGTAGAGGTAGTTGTTCAGGCTGTCGTACGCGATCGCCCACGCCTCGTAGTCGTGGTCGGGGACGGCCAGATGGATCGTGTCGATGAGCGTGTTCGTCGAGCTGACAACGAACACTTCGTCGAAGTCGATGTCGGTGAAATATACCGCCTGGTTAGCGGGGTCGTACGTCGCGCCGATTATGTAAGACCCGGAGATCAGTATCGTGCTGGTCACGGCGTTGCTCGAAGGGTCGATGATCGCGATGCCGTTGAGTCCCGTCCCCTCTGACCCGACGTAGATTTCGTTGTTGGATGGGTCGTACGCGACCGTCTGGCTTGCCGAGTACTGGGGCAGCGGAACCGTGGCGACAGCCGTGTTGGTGGAGCCATCTATGACGGCGACGGAGCTCGAACCGGTAGCCACGTAGATGTCCCCGTTCGCGGAGTCGAACGTCATCGATTGGGCGTTGGATGAGACGCCCCCCACCACAATCGTGGCGTCCAGCGCGAATGTCGTCCCATCGAATGCTAGGACGGCATAGTTGTTGACGTCGATGGCGTAGAGCTCGCCGTTTGAGGGGTCGAAGACCATGCCGTAGAAGCATGCTGCTTTCTGCGGGAACACCGCCGGAGGGGGATATATCGTGTCGATCACCGTGTTCGAGGTCGGTCCGGTGTTGCTGGAGCCGTCGATGACCGATATGCTCGAACAGCTTGAGGCAAAGACTTCGCCGTTCGCAGGGTTGACGGCTAGCCCGTCCGGGCTGGTCGTGTTCTGAACGGTCGTGTTCACCGTCGGGGTGGGGGTGCTCCTAGGCACGGTGGCTCCCCCCATGGCGTACAGGGCCCCGGTCGAGGAAGAGGTTTGGAAGTTAAAGTAGATCGTTCCGTCCCCGCCTATCGCAGGCGACTCGGCGTCGGTGTACGCCCCGGTGTTGTAGTACCACGCGCCCGTTCCGTCGGCCGGTCTGAACGCGTACATGCCCGGCTGGCTTCCGCCTGACCCGAGGTACACTATCCCGTTCGTGTCCACCGCCGGCGACGAGGAGTCGAAGCTCGCGCCTGAGACGCACGACGACCATCTTAGGCTCCCGTCCGGGTTGACGGCGTACAGGCAGGTGGAACCCGCGGCGTACACGGTGCCGTCGGGGCCTATCGCGGGGGAGCTGCTACCAAACGACCTCCAGTTTATGGCACCGGTGGCGGCGTTGACCGAGTAGAGGGAGCCGCTTAACTGGGTGGCGTAGACTGTGCTCCCGTCCGGGGAGACTGCGGGCGTGTTCACCACGTCTCCCAGCGCCACCTTCCAGACAAGGGTGCCCGTGGTGCTGCCTGGGGTCGTGGGCGGGGAGACGGCGTACAGGTTCCCGTCCTCTCCGCCTATGTAGACCGTGGAGCTCGTCGGCGAGAGGGCGGGCGACGAGGTGAATATGCCGCAGGAGACTTGCACGTCGCACGTGTAACCGCTCGGCGGCTGGGCGGTCAGGTAGTCCCAGGCCAGCGTCGGGGAGCCGCCCGAGGTGGCGAGCGGTGTCAGCGCGTAGAGGTAGCCGTTCTCGCTTCCGAAGTAGATGGTGCCGTCGGGGCCGACCAAAGGCGACGACTCGATCCCAGTGCCGTAGAAGCTCGACCCGCCGCCCGCGCCGTAGGTCCACTCCAGGGCGCCGAGGGAGCTTACCGCGTACAGGTTCCCGTCCGTGGCGCCTACGTATATCGTGCCGTCAGGTCCGACGGCCGGGGTGGAGCCCTCGAACGTCGCCCCGTCGGCGGTGGAGTACGCCCAGCTCTGCGCCCCACTGGAAGCGCTCACAGCGTACAGGGTGCTTCCTGCCGCGTAGTATATCGTGCTGCCGTCGGAGGACATCACAGGAGAGGTGTAATAGTCAGCCGTGTCCACTGAACCGCTCGCCGGGAACTGCCAGAGCGAGGCGTTCGACATCACTCCGGCGTTCGGGGAGAGGCCTGAACGCTGGGCGTCGTGCCTGAAGGTTGGCCATGCGGGGACAGTCGGGGTGGTCGCCGCGAGCGGGACTGCTGGCCCGGAGCTGCCGGGGACCTGGCCGGCGGTCCGTGGGAGGGGAGAAGAGGGAGGGAATCTGTAAGCGTCGGCGGCAAGCCCAGCGGAGAGCGGCGGGGGGATGAGGTTCGTCGACTGTGAGAGCGGCGGGTTGGCGCCAATCCTGGCGCTCGATGCCGCCGAGGCCCGGGGTGCTATGGCGCCTACGAATGCAGTGAAGGAGAAAACCAGCAGGAAGGCGATGAGGATAGCGCACAGCTGCCCTCGAGACTGGCCGCCTCTAAGGCGGGGGCGCGAACGAACTCCACTCCTTTTCGTCTACCTCTCAACTCAGGAGACCGTGAACTGGATGTTGACAGCTAATGTGTCACCGGCGGATATGTAGACCGTCGAAGCGAAAGAGGTGATATTGTCGAACTGAGCCTGATAGGTGGCGCCGCTGACGAACGGAGCCCAGCCCGACGCCACACTCTCCAGGTTGCAGGTTGTCGCGCAGCCAAGCGCCGTTGGTGAGAAGCTTGCGGACGCAGTCCAGCCAGTGCAGGCAGTTTGTAGGCAGGAAGACGGGATTGCCGTGTTTGTAGCCGAAGAGAAGACGCCGCAAGAGCTGTAGGCTTTAATGCATGCATTTAGCCCCACGCCGATTGAAGCGGTTAACGATGGATTCGCAGTCGTGCCGGCCCCTGGACAGTAGGCTTCGCCCCCTGCGCTGCCCGAGCTGGGGCTAGCAGCGTCAGACAGGCAGAGCACGACATGCGAAATCCCGGGCTGCACCAGCGAGTTGTGCGTCTTATACACGCCCAGCGTCTGCCCGGCGGGGCCATAGACCGTGAGGGTGACCGCTCCCTGTATGCCCAAGCTTTCCGTCTGCTTCCCCGATGCTCCCGACGCCGGCCACACTCCAGAGAAAGCCGCACCCAGCACGAGGGCAGCGACCGCCACGACCGCGCCTACTATCACGATACTCCGCTTCTTTGGTGTCATTCGACAGCCGCACGACTTCCGCCGCGGGTATTTAGAACCGCGTGGAACTGCTGTCACCGATTCGGACAAACATATAGGATGGCTGTCCGTTTCGCGAAGCGGCAACCCACAACTTGGACAGGCTCGACATCAGGATAATCAGGGAGCTCTCGCAGGGGAGGAACGTCGGTCTGGTCTGGGGGGACATCAACCCCGCCTACAGGGAGATGGGCCTCAGCCTCGGGGTGTCGAAGGAGACCATCCGCGGCAGGGTCGACAAGATGCGCTCCTCCGGGGTCCTGAAGCCCTTTCCCGTCCAGCCCAATCCAGGCCTCCTGGGGCTGTCCGTGGGAGCCCTGACGGTCGACGTACCAGCCCAGACTTCCACGGCGGAGCTGATGAAGAAGGTCTGCCTCGTCGACGGGATACTGCTCCTTGTCTCCCATATCGGGGGTATGATTGGGGTGATATTCTACTATGAGGATGACGCGTCGCGCCAAAAGAAGGTCAGCCTCATTTCGAGCATCTGTTCTGCCACCGCGGTAGGGTTCACCGCCATCCCGTATCCGCTCTGCAGCGTCGGCCTCTCCCGGCTCGACTGGGAAATCATAGCTGCCCTGCAGCAGCGGGGCGAAAGGTCGCACGGTGAAATCTCAAGCGGGCTCGGCATTTCAGGGAAAACTCTGCAGCGGAGGCTGAAGAGGATGATAGATGGCTGGGCCATCTCAAGACTCATCTCGACGGACATCCGGCTGCTGCGTGGCGCTGTTGTGGGGAGCCTCGTGGTCCACTACTCGCGCGGTGCCGGTAGGGCGGAAGCCGACAAGCGTCTGATCAGGGACCTGGACGAATTCCTCTTCTTCCCAGGCATATGGAGCACCTACAGCGTCTACAGCCTGATCCTCCCGAGCATCCCCGACGCAGCGAAGGTGCTTGAGAGGACGAGAGCTACAAAGTGGGTGACGAGTGCGCGAATCGACCTTGTCGATGGGAGGATTGAACTGTACGACACGCTTCTGGACCAGGTCCAGAAGAAGCTCAAAGGGCTAGCCGCGGCCGCGACATGAAGTAGCGGTGCACGCGGGCCCGAAGGGACTCGCATGGTGTCCGTGCGAGTCCGCCTCCTTGCTGGATACGAACTTCGTCTTCATGCACGACGAAACACACCCTGACTGTATTAGAACCGTTTTTGGGGATGAAATGGCACTGTGAACATTCTGACCTTGTCAAATCCGTTGGCGGGCAAGTAGTTTCCCCGGGGAAGGACGATTTTGCGATAAATCCGCTTGACATGGGTCCAGCGACGGAGCCCTCGGACATGTCGAGATGGCCACCGACATATTCGCGGACACATACCACTTCACTCACCCTCAGGCCTACATGTTCAGGAACGCTTTGCAAAGATGCCTCGGCGAGGCCGCTGATAGGGAGGTGCCGACTCTGGCGTCGCTTGTTAGCACGATCGAGAGCTATCCCCTCAGGTCGGCGTATGACAACGAGACCAAGGTCGCGCTCCTCAGGCGGCTTGTTCCCCTCACGCAGGGGAACGTGGGTCGTGCTTTCAATTCCCCTTCGAGCCGCACGGTCGACGAACTGCTCGATAAGGTCCTCTGCGTGGAGCTTGGGAACATCAGAGAGACGCTCTCGAGGAGCATCTTCGCGGACATACTGATGAAGCTGATCTACGAGGCGAGGGTGTCCAGGAGGAGCAGGATCGAGCACCTCATCATGATCGAGGAGGCGCGGAACATCGCCCCGGTCAGGAGGGACGAGGACCCGCCGAGCGTGGGAGAGAGGATGATATCGGAGCTGAGGAAGTTCGGCGAGTCGATGCTCTTCATCGCGCAGTTCCCCAGCCAGGTGGCGTCCGAGGTCGTGAAGAACTCGGGGGTCCGCGTCATCCACAGGGTGGCGTGGGCGGAGGACCTCAGGCTCGTGCGGGACTCGCTGAACCTCACGCAGGAGCAGCTGGCGTACGTGTCGAGCCTCGGGGTGGGCGAGGCGGTGGTGAGCCTCACCAGGCTCCAGAAGCCACTCTTGGTTCAGGTCGAAGCAGGAGGCTCCGTTCTGCCCGTGAGGAGGGACGTCAGCGTGGTAGAGGAACCATAGCCTCGGTCCAGTCGGTCCGTCAGAAGTGAGTCTATCTCTTCTTCGAGAATCGACGCCCTATCGACTAGCGACTCCAGTTTGCTCGAGACTAGAAAGATCGATACCTCCATCTTCTCAATCTGGCAAAAGAGTTGCCAAACGGTCCGGCGAAGGACGAAATATCCGACTCTCCGGTATTGTTCAGAGTAGCCAGGAAACCGGATACCAGCTTGGTGGAGTTGGGCCCTCCGGCTGAGCCGACCATGTGAGAAATCACCGTCGACATCCAAGAAGTGCGCGCGGAGACCATTGAGGGCGCGCATCTGGTCAACCGGGAGACGCTGCGGAAAGCCCAAGGCCGCCTATGCAGGTTTCCTGAGGAACACTAAGACGCAAGGAGGAATTCCCAGAGGGGGACGACCTCCGCTCCCTCAGCAGTGCCCCTTTCGGCCGTTACCAGTATGGCCTTTGCGACCCTCTTGGGGAAGTGTTTCGAGAAGAGCTTTAGCTGCCTGACGTCCATCTGGCTCTCCTTGACCTCGATTCCTGTCAGAGCCCCATCGTTCACAAGGACAAAATCGACCTCGAAGGAATTCCTGTAGAAGAATCTGGCGCCGGTCTTCATCAGCACCAAATTCTCGAGGAGCTTTGAGGTGATGCCGGACGGGGGCGGGCCGAATGCGAGAGCGATGTTCGGAGTCCCCAGGTACGCCTTCTTCATCTTCCTCGCGCTGGCCAGCGGGCTGCCCCTGTAGTTGTAGACCAGCCTGACCAGGAGGCCGTACTCGAGGTACTCCATGTAGTTGGAGACCGTCCTCTGGTCCCTTCCCAGGTTCTTGGAGAGCTCCCTGTAGTTCACCACCGCCCCGGGGTTCCTAGCCAGGACGTAGAGGAGAGACCTCAGCAGCTCCACATCTCTCAGGCCGAACTCCTGCGGAATATCCCTGTAGACGACCCTCTCTACCACGTTGTTGAGGATGTAGTTTCTCGCGTATTCCTCGTCGTCCTCCCCGACCAGCTCGGGGAATGACCCGTACTTCACGTACTTGTTGAGGAGCGGCGCCATCTCCCTGTCCCAGAGCTTTGGGTTCTTCCTTATCGCACCGACATCCTTCCCTGAGAGTTCGAGGAACTCCTCAAAGGATAAGGGCTCGAGGAGAAAGGTAGCAATCCTTCCTGCCAGGCTCTCCTTGGATCGCTTCCTTAGGGCGACAGAGGCGGACCCTGTCAGCACGAATTTGATGCGGGGGTAAAGATCGTAGTAGACCTTGATCTTGCTCTCCCAGTCCTGCACCTTCTGGACCTCGTCGAAGAAGACATAGACCGTGTCTTCCGTCGCTTCGAATGTCGCCTCCAGGACCTGCTTTTGATAGGTCTCAAGGACATCCCGCACGTCCGAAGAGGCCTCGTCGAAAGAGAAGTAGAGAACGAACCGCGGGTCCACACCGGTCTTCAGCAGGTCATCGATGAGCTGGAGCGCCAGAACCGTCTTACCGACTCTCCTCATCCCCCAGATGAGAAGCGCCTGCCTTCTCTTCAGATTCTTGCTAAGGTCCTGATAGAGCTTCCGCCTGTACTTCTCTACGAGAGACTCTCTGACGCGTCCCATGGTCCACCAGCTGTTGAAACGGCTTAGCTCCTCTAGCTGCATATTATCGCATCATAATGCTATAACTAATTAAAAGTTATGACATCACAATGCCATAACGCCGTTGGCTGCGGTCAGACCTGCCTGATTTTCTCCTCAAGTAATGGGATGGATGCTTTTCATACAGGATGATGTCCAATCTTCGTTTAGTCTAGCGTGGCATGGACGAGACCCTCACGGCTATGCTATCGAGGCTCACGCGGGAAGGTCATCCCTCACCTTCAGGACAAGGTCGGCCGGGAACTCGCCTTTGACGGAGAGCCGGTCGCCATACAGGAGCTCGATGGCGATGGCGTCGAGCGTGCTCCTCCCGCCGAACGCCAGGCAGTCCAGGTAGACCTTCTCCTTGCTCGTTGACTCCTCTACTTCAGTTGGCATTACCACGAAGTCGGACTTTCCGCTAAAAGGGCTAACGTGTCGTCAGCACGTATCACGAATACCTGCTCAGACGACACAGGTAATTGATTTGGCGGAGGCCGACGAGCTCGCCGCCGGGCTGCTTGAACGCCCTCCCAAATTCAGACCGCCTATGACGAGGAGTCGGGCTTGGATGTCTTCTTCAGGACGTAATCGAAAAAGCGCTGCGTCGTGCCGTCGTCGGAAGCCCACTCGGCGCGCAACCTTGTCTTCTTCTCCGCTCTTCTCAATGCGGAGAGAAGAGTGCGGTTCAGCTCTTTAGCGCTTTCACCCTCCATTTCCGCCTCGACGACGAACTCGCCTCCTGCTTCTTTGACGCTGCCTTTCGTGATGGCCTTCTCCAGGATGGGCTTGACGGCCTTGGGATTGGAACTGCTCACTCGTGCCACGACCCTGAAATGCTTCCTTACCATTCGCGGTCCGACATCAAGACGACCGAAGGCTTAGAAAAGCGTTTCTTGGAGCGACCAACCGTGGGCCGGAAGGTATGCAATTAATGTTTAGGCGAATCCTAACGCTTGCTTCAGGGTTAAGATTTGTGTTGCGCCCTTCTGATAATCACGAGCCCAACGGTAATTGACACAAGTAGCACGAATCCCAAACCGACGTTCGGAAACTCAGGAGTCGAGGTTGTAGTCGTTGAGGAGGTGGATGTGAGGGGAGCCTTTCCGAAGGTGAAGCTGGACTGCAACTGTGAGAGGGTTCCATTGAAGTAGTTCAAGTCAGTGGCGCCGTTGATCCCGCTCACATTTCCGGCATCGGAATACTGCCAATAGCCCCACCCCGAGAACTTCCCGGTGTTGGGCGATGAGACCCCCCAATTCGCAATCCAGAGGGGATAGGACGTCACCGAGGAGTCCACACAAGCCGCCGCGTAGGTTGCTGACATGTAGATGACGGGGGTAATGGACTGCCCCTCGTTCGTCTTGATGTAGGACTCGACGGTGTTCATCCAGGTGACGATCCATTGGGACATTTGCGAGACGTTCAGAGTGCCGCACCCCTCCTCCAAATCGAGAGCTGGAGCCAGGTATCCCGTAGAGAAATACTGCCCAGCCACACTGTCGAAGAAGTTGGCTTGACTGACAGCGCTGGTAGCGTTGGCGGACGGATGGGCGAAGTCGTACGCTCCCATGTACAGGCCGGCAGACTTGCCATTCACCATGTTGCTCGTGAAATCGGGATCGGTGATCGTGGTACCCTCGGTCGCCTTGGCGAATGCGAAGGTGTACCCAGCCGAGTGGACGGACGTCCAGTTCGGGCTGCCCTGGTAAATCGACACATCGACCCCATTCAACACGGTTCCCGCAACAGCCAGTTCCGGAGCCGCGAGTTCAAACCGGAGATTAGAGATTCCCTTGTGGTTGACCGAAACGGTATGAGACGAACTCGATATCCCGGTCTGACCGTTCACCGGAGAGGTCACAGGACTTGCGAGGAATAGAAAGGTCACGACGAGAAGGGGAACTGAAAGGGACTGTAAAGAACTGCGGGATACATTCAACCTTCGCATTGGGAGAGTGACACCCCTATCTCATACACCCAGAAACCCCCTATAAAGCGTGGGCTTCCTTAGGTAGCGCCCGGAGCCGGTTCTGTGCGAACCACGTCGATTCGAGCGCGCTAGCAATTCGCGGGAGCTTTTTCAACTGGTGTTCGGAGTCGGGTAGAGGAGGGGACCACCCCGCCTCAAGATGGACCTGTGGGGGCTCCTGGGCTCTGACAACCGCCTCCAGCCTCGTGGTGGGCGAGGCGGTGGTGAGCCTCACCAGGCTCCAGAAGCTCCTCCTGGTTCAGGTCGAGGCGGGGGCGGCGCTTCCGCCCGAGAGCAGGGACCTCAACTTGGTAGAAGAGTCGTAGCGCAGGGTCCAATCGATCCAGGACGGCCCCGCCGTCGCGGCTGGCTTCTTGCCTCGCGCCTTCGCAGCTTCTGCGTCCTTCGCGATCGCGCCGGCGGTCTCCTCCGGCAAGGCGGAGGTCGTGTCATACTCGCGGACGAGGTCACCCCCGAACCTGGCGACGCACTCGTCGAGGACGACCCCTATGAGCTCCGCCTCCACGTTCTCCGTGACCTTGGTGCGGGGGTAGCCTCTCTCCAACAGCCGCTCGCGGAGCACCGAGGGCTCGCACCTCAGCACCGCGACGAACCCGGCCTCGGAGCTCTTGAGCACGTGGGGAAGGAGGTGCCCGTAGAGGACGGCGTTCGGGGGGACCGTCTTGAGCATGTCGCTCCTCAACCGCTCGGTATCTACGTCGACCTTTCCCTTCGGAGCAAACGAGACTATCGGGACAGCCCGCGGGAGACCCAAGAGCCCGGCTACGATGGGGGCGACCGTCTTCTTCCCGGTCCCCGGAGTCCCGCTTATCCCGATTATCCCGCGCACAGCGGGTCGGCGGGACGGCGTGGTAAAAAGCGCTCTCGCGGGGCTACGAGGCCTTTAGCATCTGCAGGTACTTGTGCCTCAGCTTCGAGACCTTAGGGCGTATGACGAAGAGGCAGTAGGGCTGCAGCGGGTTCTTCCTGTAGTAGTCCTGGTGGTAGTCCTCGGCCCGGTAGAATGCCTCGAAGGGCTTGAGCTCGGTGACCGCCTTCGCGCCCCAGGCGTCCGAGGCGTCGATCTCACTCATCACATCCTCAGCGACCGCCTTCTGCGCCGAGTCGCGGTAGAAGATGACCGAGCGGTACTGCGTCCCGACATCGTTCCCCTGTCTGTCCCTCGTCGTCGGGTCGTGGAGGGTGAAGAAGACCCTGAGGAGCTCCCGAAGCGAGAGAACGCCCGGGTCGAAGGTGATCTGGACTACCTCGGCGTGGCCGGTGGCGCCCGAGCATACGTCCTCGTAGGTGGGGTCAGCGCCCCTCCCGCCGGAGTAGCCCGATAGCACCTGCTCGACGCCCTTGATGTCGGTGAAGACGGCGTCAAGGCACCAGAAGCAGCCTCCGCCCAGGGTCACGACTTCCCTCTTGGTAGACGACACTTCACTGGAAACCCGGGAGGGCCGGGCTATAATCGTTGTTCAAGATTGGGCGCGACAAGTTCCGCCGCCCGCGACTCGAAGGCCTTTGCCGTTCAGGTCCACCACTCCGACCCGCATCCCCTCCCAGACAGGCGCACCCGACGGGAGCGAGGCAGTGACGACCTCGCCTCCGGGTCCCTCTGCCTTCATCCTGCAGGTGAGGATCTCCCCAGGGAGCTGGAGGTGCATGTCCCTCCCGTCGACGCCCTGCTTGTAGAACCGGCTCTGCTTGAAGTCGAACGACACCGTCTCCCTGACCTGGAAGCTCCCGTCGTCCATCCACGAGACCTTGTCGAGGTCCTTCAGCTCCACCCCCCTGAGCGAGAGGCCCACCCTGAGGCCCCTCCCCACGCTCTCCTGGTCCACGTCGCTCACCTGTATCCCCCTCACCTCGGCCGTCTTGCCGTCGGTGTGAGGCACGAGGCGGAGCTCGTCGTGGACGCTCACGGTCCCGCCGAGGACGAAACCGAGGACGACGACCCCGACGCCCTTTACGCTGAAAGCCCTGTCGATGTAGACAAGCGTCCCCTTGGGCGGCACGTTGGGACCCGCCTTGACCGCGGAAAGGTCCACCACGGAGGACTTTGAGCTGCGGCTGCTCGCGCCGAAGCCCTCGAGCCGCGTCCCCTTGAAGTAGGACCCGATCGCCGAAGGAGGCTCCTCGTCCACCGCCACTATCGAGCCGTCCAACCCGAACGAGTCGAGCACGACGGCCAGCTCCCCGTCAGGCGGCGAGATCTTGGCGAACTTCGGGAGGACGTAGAGCGCGTAGTCCGAGATGGAGGCGATCCGCGAGTACCCCTGGACCCTCTCCGGGAACTGGGCGTCGTCGAGGAACGAGTAGTTCACGCCCGCCTCGACCCTCTTGTGGACGACCACGCCCCCCTCCGCCTCGCTCTTCTTAGTGATGGGGTCGAGGAGGCCGGCCTTCGCGCTCGCGTCAGTCCCGAAGACGCCGACTATCCTTCCTTCCAACCCTCTCCACCCGAATCCCGCGCCCTCAAAGCTCGTACCCCCTGAATCGCCTCTCCTTAATCAAAGCGGCGAGGTACCAGATGTTCAGCCCCGAGAACGCGAGCCCCTCGAGGTAGAGCAGCACGTTCCTGAGCTGGCCCGAGGAGACGATCAGGTTGGCCTCGAACTGCAGGGCGCCCGGGTAGACGGGCGAGAGGAACCTGATGAGGAGGACGTTGTTCGTGAGGATCGCCGCAACTATGACCAAGGAGACGGCATAGAAGAGCCTCACCCTCTCCGGGTTCCATAGGGTCGCGTCTATCAGGAGGAGCGCCAGCAGGTAGATCGAGTACTGCTCGTTCACCTGTCCCCTGGCGAGGAGGAACGTCAGCGTGACGACGAGCAGGGACTGGACGACGCTGCGGTCGGTCCCGAAGCCGAACCAGCGGCGGGCGGCAAGGCTCGCGACCACCACCGCGGGTATCCAGAGGTACACGCCCCAGCTGAGGACGCCCTGGAACGTCGAAGCGGAGAGGACGTTCAGGTTGTTCAGGAAGACCCAGGTGCCCCAGAGTGACAGGGGATAGCCGTAGACCTGGAGCGTGTTCTCGAGCGTGCTAAGGACCGTGTAGTGCTGACCGGTCACGGGCCAACCCGCCAGGAAGACGATGACCACCGTCGAGAGGACGGGTATTCCTAGGGCGACGGCGAGGTTCACCCACCTGTCTTTTCGGGAGTAGGAGAGCGGAAGGACGTAGATCACGGGGATGGATTTCACGAACGTGGCGATCCCATCCCAGGCGGACCGGGCTCTCCCCGCCGGCGCGAGAAGCGCCATCATTACGAAGAGCATCGCCATGGAGTCGAAGGTCCCCCATATCGCCGAGACGATTATCGTTATTGGCGAGAAGAGCCACAGGTTCAGGACCTTCGGCGCCAGGTCTGGCCTCTGTCGCTTGACGTAACCGAACAGGAGGAAGCCGAGGGCCACGTCAGCAAGTATGACCGGCTGCTTCAGAAGGAAGTAGTACACTAACGGGTTGCCGGAACCCACCACCGAGTACAGCCCGTAGATGGCGCCCAGCAGGAGCGGCCAGAAGGGCAGGTAGCCTATCGCGGCGTTGTTGCCGTTCCCAAAGTCGTTCGCGAAGCTCACTCCCGGCGCGAAAGGGAGGGGGGCGTAGGGACTGAGCCCCCTCACCACCCAATACCCCGTTCTGACCCAGATCTCGAAATCGAATGGATGGCCCGTCCAGAAGCTGAATGCCTCGCGGATCGCGAATCCTATGATCAGGATCGTTCTGACTCGCATCGGCTCACCCGGGGGCTAGCGCAAATGGTGCAGGCATCCGGCCCGGTCCTCGCGAGGGCGACGTTGCCCACCCGCGGTTCGAACGCGTGAAGATGGTTGATGCCCCGGCCGGATCGCTGTCCAAATGCGTCCGACTCACAGTCCCGAAGCCATGGTACTTGAATCTAACAAGCTGGTCGCTCGTCTAGCCTGCGGCTGAATTCAGGTCGGTGACCCGGTGGCTGGCTAGGTCGCCGCGGCCGGCTGCGCGGTCTGGCTTCTGCGCCGGCGGACTTCGAGACGCCTCGCGGTCATCAGGCCAACCAGTATGGCGCCGTCGATCAACCCGAAGACGATGGTGTTGGAGCTGAGCACGAGCGCTGGCTGGCCGCTCGAGACGAGCGAAGATGTCGCGGAAGAGGATGTGGATGAGGCAGTGGACGAGGACGCGGCCGTTGTCGAAGCCGAAGGAGGCTCTACGATGGAGACCGTGTTGTCGCCCACATTCGCCACGAAGACCTCGGCCTTGGCGGAGTCGTACGCGATGGCGAAGGGACCCGTCCCGACGTGCAGCGTCGCGACGAGAAAGTTGCCCGCGTCGGAGATTACCGAGATGGTGTTGTCTTCGGAATTGGCCACTGAGACCTCCCCCTTGGCGGGGTCGAAGGCGATGGCTATTGGACCTGACCCCACTGGCACGTTGGCGGCCACAGAGTTGTTCGCGTCGGAGATTACCGAGACGGCGTTGTCGCCGAGGTCCGCAACGAAAAGCTCGCTCTTTGCGGAATCGTAGGCAATCGCGAAGGGTTCCGACCCAGTGGACGTTAGTCCCTTACCAAAGCCTGAGGCGAGCGGCACCATCGCGACGAGAGAGTTGTTCGAGTCGGAGATGACGGAAAGGGTTGAGTTGCCAAAATTGGCCACAAAGACCTCGCCCTTCGCGGAGTCGTACGCGAGGCCACGGGGATTGTATGTGCCAAGACCAGTGGGGATACCCACTGAGACGGTGGCGACCACCGAGTTGTTCGCGTCGGAGATGACCGAGATGGTATCGTCGTTGTGGTTAGCCACGAAGATCTCTCCCTTGCCTGGGTCGTACGCGACGGCGATGGGACCGGACCCCACGGGAACCGTGGCGACGCGAGAGTTGGTCGCGTCGGAAACCACTGAGACGCTGGAGTTGCCATTGTTGGCCACGAAGACCTCTCCTTTGGCGGAGTCGTATGCGACGGCGAAGGGGTCGATCCCGACGGGAATGGTCGCGACTAGAGAGTTGTTGGCGTCCGAGATGACGGACAGAGTGTCGTCCACATAGTTGGCCGCGAAGATCTCTCCTTTGGCGGAGTCGTACGCGAGCGCCACGGGACCTGGCACCTTCGTCACGGCCGCGGGGCTCGTCTGTCCGTTGGCGAACGGCGTGCGGGATGTGGACGACAGGACGAGTGCAAAGAGCAGGAGAGCCGCGAGGAACAAAGGGCTGAGACTGGGAGTCCCGGTTGCCTGCAAACTATCGCGAAGCGCAGGCGGGACGATATAGGTCTATCATCCCTTGCGCATGGCACGAAGCCGGCAGAGCTCTGTCCACGAGAGACGCGGGCGAAATAGAGAGGGCGATCTGCGGGGACTACGGGGTTCCGCCAGCGTAGGCCGCCGCGTCGAAGAGCTCCATGGTCAATACCACGGTGTTGTTCTCTCCGCCTTGGTTCGCTATGGTGATCCCATATCCGGTGCGTGCCGAGAGGAAGATGTTGTGGAAGCCATCAAACGTGGTGGCGTTCACAGAAAATGCGACGGTTCCATTGTGGGAAAGGTTCCCAATAGTGGCAGGGGCAATCGTGACCTGAATCGGGTACTGCGCTCTGATAGACCCCACCAGCTCGACTCCGTTTCCGTCCGTGACCGCTATCAGGAACACGCCTGAGGCTCCCGACGTAAGACATCCAGTAAACTGCGGGGGGGCTATCGTGGTGCTCGCATTCACCGGTGCAGGTGGAGAGAAGACGCAGCCGACTGGTACCTGGCTAGAAGACGTCGTGGTCGACGACGTGGAAGACGTCTCGTTGCTCGAGCTCGAGGTGGTCGACGAAGGCGTCGAGCTGCTAGAAGCCGCGGCGGTCGAGCTCTGGCTTGTCGAGCTCGATGAGTGGGAGGAGGTCGTCTGGGAACCTCGAGAACTTAGAATGGCGCCCACGCCCACCGCTACCACTATCACCGCGATGACAGCCACGGCGGCGGTCGTCCTCCCGATTGCGCCGCGCGAACTCGTATACATCGGTAGCTACGACGAGGGGCTTCGATATTTAAGACGTCTCATCGCTATCCTGACGTCTTCGAGCTCTGCGGCGAATTGGCGCTGGCGGCCCTGGGAAAGCAGACGCAGACATGAAAGGGGCGTTCGGGTCGCGTAGCCGCGCTCCTGCGTCCTGAAGGAGAATCGACCTTGAGAAGACGACGGGACCTTGATGATGGCGCCCCGGCCGGGGTTTACCCCCGAATGGGTTCTATTCGCTGCGCATTTCGTGAAACTATTGCAACTTTCCACTGTGGGTGCCGCGGAGACTCTGTCGGGGAAGTAGCTATAACATTATCATCCAATTGTATCTTCGGGGTTAAAGGATGGACCCGACTGCTCAACGACCGCCTAGGAAATCACCCAGACCGTCCCAGGCTGACCGCACGACCCATGCACTTCTCCATTGGATGGATCCAAGGCATACGATGATTGCCCGCCATTTTATCGTTGCTGAGAATTCACTCCAGCTCTCTCGTCTGCTTCTGAGAATGCGGGCAAATTGCCGTGCATATGGGTTCATTGCGCCTCCGCCGCAGATAGCCCGATTCCTTGTTGGGTGATGATTCAGCCGAGAGTGAAGTTCGCTTGCAATACCGCAGGCGAGCCCAGACCGTAAGTCGCAGCCAAGGTATAGGTCCCCGCCGTGATTGCGCCTGTCCCCACCGTGACTACGCCCCCGCTTTCGCCGGGCGCGGCAGTGTCCCAATCGGTCTCGCACGAGACTCCAGTCGGAGGCGATGCCCCTATACCTCCACTGCTGACGCAACCAATGGACTGGAAGACTACGTTTCCAGTTGAGTTGGTTATTGTGAATCCTACCGTGTCGCTGCCGTTCACGGACGCGGCCAAGCAGACGTCATCCCCGACCTTTGCGTCCGTGGAGACGTACAGCATCCCTTGCGAGTTCGAAGCCACCAGTGCGCAATCGCAGCTGGGCCATTCGTTCGCAGTCTGAGTGACGGTGAAGGATGAGTTGCCTGTAGGGCCGGGCGGAGCAGCGCACTCCGACCGGCTGACGGATTGGGACGAACTGGACTCCGTCTCCGACTGCACGGTGAACGTGGCGTACGCGTACTGGTTCCAAAGGTCGGTCACTGCGATCGTGTATTCGCCTGGCGGGAAGTGGACGAAGGAATAACCAGCGGTTCTGTTGTAGTAGCCGTCCAGTGCCCGAAGAAGTCCGCAGTCGCCTGGTAGTTCTAGCCCAGGCGACGGGGCGCAGTAGCCAGTAGTGACGTTGAGCCGCGCGTTCACACCCTTGGAGGAGAAGGTGATGGAGTGTCCCGGCGGGTACAGGCCCCCGTTGGCGCAGGGAGGGAAGAATGGTGCGCCCACCTGCAGCGGTTGTCCGGCAGAGGAGATGTTCCCTGAGGAATAGTGCCCGGAGAAGACGGCGTAAGCAAGAACGGAATCAGAGGGATTCCTTCCGCACACGTAATCGTACCCGTTCCAGACCTCCACGGTCTCTTGCATGCTGAAGCCCGGCACCGGCAGCGTGGTGTTGTCATTCGCCGTCAGGAGCTCGATCTGGGCGCCGATGGTTCCTAGGTAGCGGATGCTGCTGGAGTTCAATGTCACCTCTAGCTGTACCCCCTCGGCTTGAGCGGTCGAAACAGTGCTGCTGGAGTAGCGAATGCTGCTATTCTGTTGAGCTTGGAATTGATTCAGGTCGAACAAGCTGCCAGCAAGAAGCACCAACACTGCGACGAGAATGAGCGACCGTTCACCGCGCGTCGTATTGATTCACCGGCGGATTGGCGGTCTAGTGTAATTAGAGCCTTTACCCGAACCGGCAAGACCGAAGAGCAAATGGTCGCCATGTATAGCGTTCATTGCGCCTCCGCCGGGGCATTTTACTCGCGCGTTGAGCTATATGTAGTGGACGGGCTGAACTAGTGACATGCGACGGTTACGTCACTCGGGTTTCTTGGCATACAAAATCTTGAGTGCGGCGTCGACGGTGATGATCCGGATGCCTTCAAACTCCACCAGCTCGAGCAGATGCTTGTCGCCTGTCACGATGAAGTCTGCGTTGCCGTTGACCGCGGTGCCAAGCACGACGTTGTCGTCTGGGTCTGCGTCTACTGCATCGACGCGTCGGTCCAAGTCGACGACTTCAGACCTGCGCGTGTAGATCGTCAGGAACTTGGCAATCTGCCCGGGTGTCAGCGAGAACTTTTCTCTCGGGAGGACATCCACGAGCTCCGCGAGCATCTCCCTGGACGCGACCGCCGAGTGGCCTCTCAGAACCAATCTCAGAAGGCGGCGCGGCTTGCCGTGGCCTATCACCGCCGAGACCAGGACGTTCGTGTCGATGACGACACGGGTCAGCGTCAGTTACCTCTCGCTCTCTTCTCCTTCCTGTACGCCTGAATCTCTTTGATTATCTCTCGCTCGCTCGCCGCTCTCCCTCTCTTGCGTCCTTCGTCTATCTCGGCGAAGAAATCGTCCAGTTCCTTTCCGGACGTGGGGATCTTCAGCTTCGTGACCACGAGCTTGTCTCCTTTCCGGTATATCGCCAGCTTCGTCTTCGGCTTGATGGCGAGCCGCCGTCTCAAGTCCTGGGGGATGACGAACTGCCCCTTGGTTCCGACAACCGCGATCTCTGGTTCCTCCAATTGCCCTCGCTCGGTATGACATTCATACCTCGGGCGATAAATACTTTGAGAAGCGTGTGCTTCGGCCTTCCAGAAGCTCCGCTAAGCTTTGTCTAAAATGAAAGTACGCGGGGCTTGCGCCATGTATAGGGGTTCATTGCGCCTCCGGCAGGATTCGAACCCGACTTCTCGAAGTGTAAGGCTGAAATCGCCTTTCCAATTACCCTAAAAACAGATATATCCTCGATAATAAGCTCAATTCTTCCCCCGCAAGTCAAACGGAGAAAGAATTATGGTGCCCCGGCCGGGATTTGAACCCAGGTCGCCACCTCGAGAGGGTGGCATGCTTGGCCGAGCTACACCACCGGGGCCCATGCGAGGCCCCACAGAAACCGGATTAAAAGCTGGCTACTACTGCGTCTTCAGGACGGCCTTGGCCGCCAGCTTGACGTCCGAGGGCTTTACGGTCTTCCGCCCCGCGTGCTTTGCGAACTCAGTGGCCTGCCTGGCGATCTGGAGGCCGACCTCCTCAAGGACTACGCGGAGCTCGATGGCCGCGTCGTCCCCGACGCGCTCGGCTCCCGCCTTCTTTATGAGGCGGTACACGGCGGCCAACCCGAACTCAGACTCTGACATGTTGACCATTTTGAGTGATACGCGGTTAATTATTAAACGTTTGGGCTAAAATGTTTGCAACCTTGCTCTGTTGGCATTCTCTCGCGGTCTTCGCGCCGATTGGAAGCGTGGCGGCAGCAGAACGTGACTTTGACGCCTAATACCACGAAATCGACCTTACAATGGATATATCAGGCCTATGCGGCGTCTTAGGCCGATGGTTTTAGGCGAGCTCGGCCCTATCTGGGACGCCCACGTCCACCTGCCCGCTTACCCTGACCCCTTGGTGGTAGTCGCAGCCGCGAGGAGGAGGGGCGTGCGCCTGGTCTCAGTCGGAGTCTCCCCGGCTGAGGCGTTACCCAACCTGAAGCTGCGCAGCGGGGACCCATCGACGGTGAGGTGCTTCATCGGAATCCACCCCTCCGAGGCCACCTCCGCGGCCGGCGGGCTCGAGGAGCTCTCGCCTCTCTGGGACGCCGCCGACGGGGTCGGCGAGGTCGGGCTCGACCCGAAGTACTCCGAGGTCTCGGCGGGGAGCCTCCAGATGGAACTGTTCAAGGCGCAGGTCGAGGTCGCGGGACGCACGAAGAAGCCCATCCAGGTCCATTCGAGGGGGGCCGAAGGGGCGTGCTTGGACGTCCTCGAGAGGTACTCGCTCGGCGCCCTCCTCATGCACTGGTTCGAAGGGGAGGAGCTCCTCGGGCGCGTACTGTCGCGCCAGAAGACCTTCGTCTCGTTCGGACCGGCCATCCTCTATTCGAAGAAGCTCATGAGGATGGCAAGGAGATGCCCACCCGAGACGGTCCTGGTCGAGAGCGACGGGCCCGTGGCCTTCGGGGCACTGGGAGGGGCGGAAGGACCTGGGCTGGTGCCCAGCGTGGCGTTCAAGCTGGCTGAGCTCTGGGGGAGCAGCTTCGACGAAGCCGTCTTGCAGCTTACGCTGAACGCCGAGAGCTATTTGGGGTAAAAAGGTTATCTCCACCCTCGCGGGGGCTCCCCCAAGACATGGACAGAGTTCGGAGGCTTTCCCAGGAGATCCTCGTAAAATACCCGGGCATGTTCGGCACCGATTATACGGCTAACAAGACGCAGCTCGCGAAGATAGCGACAGTCCACTCGAAGATGATACGCAACAAGCTCGTCGGAAAGATAACGAAGGCGATGATCGCGGCGAGCGCGGAGAAGGAGGGTGCAGAGGTCGGAGAGGCTGCTGAGCCGTCCATCGAGCCGGTGCAGGCCGAGGTCGGAGCTGCGTGACCGCCTCGTCCAGCAACGGCCCTAGGAAACGATAATACGCCGCGGGCGGGCTGACATCCAGCGGGCGCGATGATTCACCTGAAGTTCCTCGGGCACATCCGGACTAGCATGGGCGCCGAGGAGAGAGACATCCCCCAGGACGGCATCAGCGTAGACGACCTCTTCGACATCCTTCTCTCGAACAAGCCCGCCGAACTCGACCACGGATTCACCAAGTACAACACCCTGGTCGTCATCAACGGCGAGGAAGCCGTCTCCCCCGCCGCGCACAAGGACCGTCGCCTGAGCGACGGCGACTCAGTGCTGCTCGTTCCCTTCTCGCACGGTGGGTGATTCGAGGGAGATGCCCCGAGAGAGCGCCTTCCATTGCGAGTGCTGGGAAGCGGACGTCCCGCCCGAGGAGGTGGAGGGCCTGCTCGCCGTGATGAGGAAGGCGAGCCCGAAGGTCATAGTGCAGGTAGTGAGCGCGAGCCGCGCTCCCAACCCCAGGGCGGTCGAGATGATCGCTGCCCAGACGCTGATCGCGGTCAGGTCAGGCTCTACGCTTGCCGAGAGGCCCGAGCTCGACCTCCTGTTGCGCTTGGCGGGGACCAGGCAGATAGGGGAGGCGTTCAAGCGCCTCGGATACAAGTCGAAAGGCGAGAGGTTCTTCTTGGTCGCAGCGTCGGAGGGGAAGGGGGCGGCTCTGGCTCGCATGAGCAGACGGCTCACCCGGGACAGGAGGTTCAGGGAGGTCGCGAGGAAGAAGCTGGCCAAGAGCGACCTAGAACAGGTGGAGCGAGCCGCGCTCCTCGCCGTGAGGCTCTAAGAAGAGCGCTTGAGCTTCGTTATGCTCAGTATCTCGTCAGGCCTTGCGACGGACATGGCGGTGTACTCTCCCAGGACCTCGACGTTGAAGACCTTGTCCGGAGAGTTCAGATTGACCTTACGGTCGACGACCCCCGCGATGGTGTCGATGAGCTCCTTCCTCGAGGTGGGGGATTCCCGCTCCGTGATGTCTATCCTGAAGCTCTCCCCCTGGAGGATCTGCGGTGCTATCTGGGTCGCCGCCTCCTTGATCTGCTCGAGGTTCGTGTCGACCACGACGTCCACCGGGATCATCCTCTGGATAAAGTGGACCCTGAAAGGCTCCGACCTCACGTAGTCCCTCATGAAGGCTATGAAGTCCCTAGCGTTCTCGATCTCTATCTCGAGGATGCCGTCGAAGCCCGCCTTCTCGATGTGGAGCTTGCGGTGGCCCCGCTGCAGGGCGATCTCCTTGAACTCGGCAGAAGCCTTCGCCTCGCTCCCCTTCTGCGAGGTGACCAGCAGATTCAAGCCTTCAACTCACCCTCCTGAATCCTGACCGACCCCTCCCTTAAAACCTCGACAGTGCCCCCGGATACCCTGACGACGGTGGACTCCTTCGCCCGAAGCGCCCCGCCGTCGATGACGAGCTGGACCTTGCCGTCGAGCGACTCCGTCACCTGCGCAGCCGTGCGGCAAGCCGGCCGCCCGGAGAGGTTCGCGCTCGTCCCGGTGATCGCCCCGCCCACCTTCCCAGCGAGGGCGACGCACACGCTGCTGTCCGGCACCCTGACTCCGAGGTATCCGCTGCCCTGGTCGAGGAGGGACGAGAGGCCGCCCCCCTTCTTGAGAGGCGCGACTATCGTGAGCGCCCCCGGCCAGTGGACCCCCATGAGCTTCCGCGCGACGCGGTTGAGGTCTACCAGCCTCTCCGCCACCCCCGAGTCGGCGCAGAGGACGGGGACAGGCTTCGCCTGGCGATTCTTGACCTCGAACAGCCTCCCGACCGCCACGTCGCTGAACGGGTCGCAGCCCAGGCCGTAGACTGTGTCGGTGGGGATGGCCACCACCCCACCGCTCCTGATTATGCGGGCGGCCTCTGCCACGGCCTCAGGCCCGGCCCGGAGACAACGGACTGCCAACGAACCGGCGGTCAATTTGGGGCGCAGTTAAGCTGTTTGGCCGCGGGGGCGGCTCCCTGGCGTCCCGACGGCCTGCAATCCTTATTAGCCCAACCAAAACCGCGGGTGGCCGAAATGTCCTCGGAGGACGGAGAGGTAGAGGGGCTCGACGACGACCTTGACGAGGGATGGGAGTCGGAGTCGGACGACGAACTCTAGTCAAGGAAAAGACCGGACCAGCAGGCCCCAAGCAAAGGCGGCGAGAGCAGTCCGAGCGTCAGGAGAGGTTCCGGACTCGATTTATACCCTACATGGAGGGAGCCACCGGAGCATAGCAAGATGCCGCCCCGGACGTTCATCGTGAACTTCAAGAACTACCCCGAGATCATGGGGGAAGGCTCCATCAGGCTCGCCAAGGCGGCGGCAGGCCTGAGCTGGGAGGTCGGCATCGACGTGGTGGTGGCGCCGCCCACGCCCATGCTCAACACCATCGCATCTACGGTAAAGATTCCTGTCTTCGCGCAACGGACGGAATTGGGCGAGCAGGGGAAGAGCACGGGCCACTCGATACCGGAGTCGATCAAGGCGGCGGGGTGCGCCGGATCCCTCTTGAACCACAGCGAGTCGAGGATCCCGATTGATGTCATGGAGCTGACCATCAAGAGGATGAAGAGTCTCGGCCTGGCGAGCTGCGCGTGCGCTGAGACCACGGAGGAGGCGGTCGCGGTTGCCGCGTTCGACCCCGAGTTCCTCGCCATCGAGCCGCCCGAGCTCATCGGGACGGGTAGGGCAGTCTCACAGGCGAGGCCCGAGCTCCTGACCGGGACGGCAGATGCCCTCGGGAGGGCAGGCTACAAGGGCAGCCTCCTCTGCGGAGCCGGGATAGTCTCTGGCGACGACGTGGCAGCAGCGATGAGGCTCGGTGCCCAAGGTATCCTCGTCGCGAGCAGTGTGGTCAAGGCCCAGGACTGGCCCGCCAAGCTGAGGGAGCTCGGTACGGCCATGCACGTCGGAAAGCTGTAAATACAATCCGGCGTCGCGTACCGTCGATTGCCACAAAGGAGACCGAACGCCTTCGCGAACGCGCTGGAGCAGCTTAGGATAGCTGCAGAGCACCTCAGGCTCGACGACGGGATACACCAGATGCTCCGGGAGCCGAAGAAGGTGATCAGGGTGACGTTCCCGGTCAAGATGGACAACGGCAAGACGAGGATCTTCAAGGGCTACAGGGTGCAGTACAACGACGCTCGCGGGCCGTACAAGGGAGGGATCAGGTACCACCCGGAGGTCTCCCTCGACGAAGTGAAGGCCCTCGCGGCGTGGATGACCTGGAAGTGCAGCATCGCGGACATCCCCTTCGGCGGGGCCAAAGGAGGGGTGGTCTGCAACCCGAAGCGCATGTCCCAGGGAGAGCTGGAGAGGCTCACCCGTAGGTACACCGCGGCGCTCGGCGACGCGATAGGGCCGGACGTCGACATCCCCGCGCCCGACATATACACCAACGCGCAGACGATGGCCTGGATACTCGACACGTACAGCCAGATGAAGGGCCGCATGGTGCCCGCAGTCGTGACGGGGAAGCCGGTCTCATTGGGCGGGTCCCTCGGCAGGGAAGCGGCCACGGGGAGGGGAGCGGCCATCTGCACGCGGGAGGCGGCGAGGGTAAACAAGTTGACGCTGAAAGGGGCGACGTTCGCGGTGCAGGGATACGGCAACGTCGGCTCGAACTACGCGGTCATCCTGGAACAGGTGGCGGGGGCGAAGATGGTCGCGGCGAGCGACTCGAGGGGCGGGATTTACAACAGGAAGGGGATGGACGCGAGGAAGGTGCTCGCGCACAAGGAGAAGACGGGCTCGGTGGTGGGATACCCCGGCGCGGAGGAGGTCTCCAACGTGGAGGTGCTCGAGACGGAGTGCGACGTCCTATGCCCCGGCGCGTTCGAGAACGTGATAACGGCCGAGGTCGCGAGGGGCGTGCGCGCCAAGATGATAATCGAGGCCGCGAACGGCCCTACAACGCCGGAGGCCGACGCGGTGCTCGACAGGAACGGGGTCTTCCTTGTGCCCGATATCCTGGCGAACTCAGGCGGGGTGATGGTCAGCTACCTCGAGTGGGTCCAGGACCTGCAGAGGCTCAGGTGGACCGAGGAGGAGGTCAACGGGATGCTCGAGAAGAAGATGACTTCGGCCTTCGCGCAGGTGCACAAGGAGGCGATGTCGGTAGGCGTCTCTATGAGGACGGGCGCGCTAATCGTCGGCGTGGGCAGGGTGGCGGACGCCGTGCGGACGCTGGGCATCTGGCCCTAGGCGCGTGAGGCTATCGCACTCCGGAGAACGAGTTCGCTATGGAGTGGAGCTCGGTGTCGACGAGCTTCTGAGCTAGCGCTCCTCCGATCTTGACCGGTACGACCTTGTTCCCCTTGAGCGCGACCATCATCCCGAAGTCACCCTTCTTGACTAGGTCCGCCGCGGCGACGCCGAATCTCGTGGCGAGTACCCGGTCATAGGCGCTGGGAGCCCCTCCCCTCACTATGTGCCCGAGGACCACTTCGCGGGTCTCCAGCCCCGTCCTCCTCTCTATCTCCTTCGCGATGAGCTGCCCCACCCCTCCCAGGATCGGGTTGCCGAAGGCGTCGACCGCAGCCCCCTTAGTCACCTTCGTGCCCTTCGCCTTCGCGCCCTCCGCGACGACGACGAGGGAGAACCTCTTGCCGGCATTCCACCTCTTCTTGAGCGTCTTGCAGACCTCGGCCATGTCGAAGGGCTTCTCCGGTAGCAGGACCACGTGGGCGCCGCTGGCTATCCCCGCGTACGCCGCGACCCATCCCGCGTCCCTGCCCATGACCTCGACGACGATGACCCTCTCGTGGGACATGCCCGTCGTCTTGACCCTGTCGATGCACTCCACCGCGACGTTGACCGCGGAGTCGAACCCGAAGGTGAAGTCGGTGCTGGATAGGTCGTTGTCCATGGTCTTGGGGACTCCCACGACCTTGATCCCCATCTGCGAGAGCTTGTGTGCGACGCCCAGGGTATCGTTCCCGCCGATGGCGACGAGGGCGTCGATCCCGAGCTTCTTGATGCCTTGGACTACCTTCTCAGGGCCTCCCTCCATCTTGAAGGGGTTTGTCCTAGACGTGAGTATGAACGTGCCTCCGACCCCGACGAGCTCGTCGACCATGTCGTAGGTGATCTTCTTCCCCGCGGGCTCGACTAGCCCCTTCCACCCGCGCTGGATGCCGACGACCTCGAAGCCGTACCCCTCAGCGCGCGCCACGAGTCCACGGATCGTGGCGTTCAGCCCTGCGCAGTCCCCTCCTCCCGTCAATACGCCGATCTTCATGTTTCTAGGCCGACGGGAGAAAACTGTTCTGTTATAATCGTTCACCAGCTTCGCTTGATTTATATGGCCGGCCTAGACCCGCCGACCGCGACATGAACACGAAAGACTTCGCCGCGCCGTTCCTGAAGAACGGACGGTGCATGATCCTGGCCTACGACCAGGGGCTCGAGCACGGACCGACCGAGGATTTCAACGACCGCAACGTCGACCCTGCATTCATAGTCGACACCGCGAACAAGGGCGGTTACACCGGCTTGGCGCTTCAAAAGGGGACCGCCGAGAAGTACTACGACGGCAAGACCCCTCTCATCCTCAAGCTCAACGGAAAGAGCGTCCTGGTAAAGGCCGAACCGATCTCGAGGCAGCACTGCTCGGTGAAGTACGCCCACGAGCTCGGCGCCAAGGGGGTCGGATACACTATCTTCCTGGGCAGCGGGCACGAGTCGGAGATGGTCGCCGAGTGGGGGCGCATCCAAGAGGAGGCACACGCCCTGGGTATGGGCGCCATCTGCTGGGTGTACCCCAGAGGCACAGGGGTCCCGACGGACACCAACCCGGACATCGTCGCCTACGCGGCGCGCGCGGGTCTCGAGTTCGGGGCGGACATCGTCAAGATAAAGTACAGCGGAGACGCGAAGAGCTTCGCGTGGGCCGTGAAGTCGGCCGGAAGGGCCAAGGTGGTCATGTCGGGCGGCCCCAAGACGCCCACAGACGAGGCGTTCCTCTCCCAGGTCAGGGGCGTGATGGAAGCGGGAGGAGCAGGGCTGGCGGTGGGCAGGAACGTCTGGCAGCACCCCGACCCGCTTAAGATGTCCGAGATGCTCCGCAAGGTCATCTTCGAGACGAAGCCCGTCGCGACGCTCACATCGATCAGCCGCTGACCGCACGGGCCCGACGAGTCATCGGGACGGCGCGAGGCTCACAAAAGGATAAAGAGGGACGGGAGTCGAGGCGTCTCCAAGCGACGCCCCGTTGAAGATCTTCATCATCGACATCGACGGCACCATCTGCGAACACATCCGGAACGAGGACGGCATAGAGCGGATGAGGGTCGCAAAGGCGTACCTAGACGTCATCAAGGAGATCAACAAGTGGTACGAGCTCGGGCACTACATCTGCTTCTTCACCGCGAGGACCAGCGAGCACGAGCAGGTCACGCGCGAGTGGCTCAAGGAGAGCGGCGTCCTCTACCACCAGCTGATAATGAACAAGCCCAGGAAGCTCCCCCCGTACACCGAGTACCACTTCATCGACGACGCCCACGTGAAGGCGACCACGTTCAAGGGCAAGATAACCCCGTTCGTGAGGAAGAAGGTCGAGATAGAGGTCTTCGAGGAATAGAGGCTGCTTCCGCCTCACCGAGAGCGTTTAATAGTCAAACCGGGGACCGCGAAAGGCGTGTCGCTCCCCAAAATCCAGTCAAGCCTCGACAAGCTGGAAGCCCGACTCGCAGAGATGCAGGCGGAGATGAAGAAGGTCGGGGACCAGCTAAGGAGCAACCGGGGCGAGTCGAACTCGAAGTTCGAGTCTTCGATGCAGGACCAGCAGGCCAAGCACGGCGCGATTAAGACCGACCTCGGCTCGATGCGCGCAGACATGGGGAACATGAGGAACGACGTCTCGATGAAGATGAACTCGCTGGAGAAGAGGCTGGCGACCCTCGAGGAGACTCTCCGGAGCCTCGAGAAGAGCCTCAGAGAAGCCTAGGCGCGACCCCTTACTTGCTGAGGAGGCGCCATGACAGCACTATCCCCAGGGTCGAGAGTATCACCGCGAAGCCGAGCACGACACCAAAGTCGACGGCTATAGAATTAGTCCCCACTGCCCCGATGAGCAGCTGCCTGATCGCGTCCGTGGCGTAGCTCACCGGGTTTACCTTCACGACCCACTGAAGCCACGTCGGCATCAGCTTGGCCGGGAGGAGGGCGTTGCTTGCGAAGAGGAGTGGCAGGTTGAGCAGGTTGATGAGCGCCATCTGCGTCTGCCAATCGTTGGAGCGAAGGGCGAGCATTACGTAGAGCGCCGAGAGGCCCGTCGCCATGAGGAACACCACGACGAACGCCTCCGCGATCCCCAAGATGGAGAAGCTCGAGGTCACCATCCCGAGGACGACCGCGATCACGAGCACCATACCCGCCTGGACGATAGACCTGCCGACGCTCTGGAAGACCTTGGCCATGACGATGGTCCCCCGTCCCACTGGAGTGCTCAGCGCCTTGTTCATGAATCCGAACCTGCGGTCGAAGACGACGGACATCCCGCTGAACGCCGACGTGAAGAGCACCACGAAGGCCAGCTGCCCGCACGCGAGGAAGGAGAAGTAGCTGGTCGTCCCGAACGTGGCGAGCATTATCTGGTTCGTCACGCCCGCGGACGCCCCGGATTGGGCGATGAACGAGCCGAAGTTGAGCGCCTTGCCGAACACGCCCAGCCAGATGACCGGCTGTATCAGGGAGATGAAGAGCTGGATGGGGTTGCCGTACCACTTCCTCAGGTCCCTCTGCGTGAGGGCCCACAGGCCGTGGAAAGGTCCCGTATTGGCCTTCGGCGGCGACCCGAAGGACAGGGCGGCTGCTTGTGGTTGCGTTTGGGACTCCTCCAACGCGGACGACCGGATCTTCTCGCTCGTCTTCTCGCCCTCACGACCTCGCCTTGTTCATGGTCATCCTCTGCGCGAAGGCCTGGAACCTGTTGCCCTCCTCCTCCCTCAGGGTGCGGCCGGTGAGCTCGAGATAAGCCTCGTCCAGGGTGGGCTTGGTCAGCGAAATCTTGACGACGTGGAGCCCCTTCGAGCGCACTAGGTCCATTATCTGCGGCGAGGCCTCCTCGCCCATCTCAGCCTTTATCCGATATTCAGCCCCCTTCTTCTTTACGTCCTTGACGAGCTCGAGCTTGGAGATGTCCGCAGAGATGTCCGGCTCCGCCTCCCGGACGCCCACGACGATGATGTCCCCGCCAACGCTGGCCTTCAGCTGGTCGGGCGAGCCTATCCTTATGATGTGGCCGTGGTCGATTATCGCGATCCTGTCGCAGAGGGAGTCGGCCTCCTCCAGATAGTGTGTCGTCAGGAAGAGCGTCATCTTGAACTGGTCCTTCAGCATCTTGATGTAGCTCCAGACCGCCGCCCTCGTCTGGACGTCGAGTCCGAGAGTGGGCTCGTCGAGGAAGAGCAGCTTGGGATAGTTAACGAGGCCGCACGCTAGCTCGAGCCTCCTTCGCATCCCGCCGGAGAACGTCTTGACCTTGCGGTGAGCGGCGTCTTGGAGCTCGACCAGCTTCAGGAGCTCCTCGGCGTGGACCTTCGAGTCGCTCCTCGGCAGCCCGTAAAGGTCGGCGCACAGGAGGATGTTCTGGTAGCCCGTCATGTCCTCATCCGCCGTGTACTCCTGCGGCACCACCCCCACGTTCCTGCGCACGTCGGTGGCGTGCGTGAGGACGTCGAAGCCGCAGACCGTGGCCCTTCCCGAGCTGGGCCGCATCATCGTCGTGAGTATGTTGATGGTGGTGCTCTTCCCTGCCCCGTTCGGCCCTAGGAAGCCGAAGATCTCGCCCTGCTTGATCTCGAAGCTAACGTCGTCGACGGCTTTGAGCTGGCCGAACGTCTTCGAAAGGCCGTCGACCTTGACTATGGAATCGCCGGCAGGCCCGTCCCGATAGCTCTGTTCTGCGATCATGGTCGGTCGACCACGCACGCTATGACCCTAGCGTAGCCTGCCCGAGGCCTGATTGGCCCTTAATTCCCTGATCCTGCCCTGGGTCCAGTCGAGCTGCCGCTCCAGGTTGAGCGAGTATTCGCGTAGCATGAAATCCATCTCGTTCCGAGACATCGAATCTCTCCTTGCCTCCATCAGTTCCTTTGCCATCTCGAACTGCTTCCTCGAGCCTTCGACGAACATGTTGCTGAAACCCGCTGGGTCGAGTAGGTCGTAGAACAGGCGGCGCATCGCTAGCCACCGCTGCCAGGAGGTCGCGAACATCTCTCCGCGCTCCTTCACCTCCTCCGTCCCCTTCGGCGTGATGCTGTAGACCCTCCTGTTGTCCATCGACCCCCTCTCGTCCGTCTCGATGTACCCGCTCGCGAGGAGCTTCTTGAGCACTGGGTAGACCGAACCCACCCCGGGGCGCCAGGCCCCGTCCGTCTTGCCCTCGATGTCCTGCAAGATCTCGTAGCCGTGCTTGGGCTTGACGGAGATGCTGTGCAAGATGTAGTGGAGGAGCAACCCTCTCGGAGCCCCCTTCAACTCCGTGAGGGGCGGGGAGTCTGGCCGAATCCGCCTTGGCTTGCGTTCGGACATGAAGCCGGGTTTGCCTGAGCGGTATTTACGTATATCTCATTTGATATAGTGAGGGATGTAGTGTTGGATACCTCTCGGGGGGCGCTACTTGGTGGGAGGATAGGAAGGCGGCGCGTCCTGCGGGCTGCTGCCCCAACTCGAAGGGCTCCCGCCCAGGGCGAAGTCGAGCGAGGCGCCACCCCTGACGGCTGACCACGGTAGCCAAAGGCTGCTCGTTGGAGCGCCGTTCACGTCGAGGCTCTGCACGTAGGGCTGGGCTCCGGAGGCGTCCGGCGCGTTGATCTGGAGGGTGTTGCCTCCTGACAGGATCATCGTCGCCGACGTGAATAGCGGACTGCCGATGACGAACCCGCCTACTCCGGGGATCTCTGGATATAGGCCGAGGGTCGCGAAGACATACCACGAGGACATCTCACCGCCGTCGTCGTTGCCAGGCATGCCTCCTGGCGTATTCGACCAGAGCTGCGACTCGATGAGGCGGACCACGGCCTGGGTGCGCGAGGGCGCCTGGGCGAAATCGTACTCCCAGGGTGCTTCGACGCTCGGCTCGTTGCCCATCCATGCGAACGGGCTCCCCGGGCCGCCGTTCAACTGGACGAAGAAGGCGTCGAGGCGGCTCACGGCGGTCGAGTCACCGCCCATCTGGGCAAACAAGCCGTTCAGGTTGAAGGGCACCATCCATGTGTACTGTGCCGAATCTCCTTCTTGGAAGCCGCCTTGGTTGGTGGGAGCCCAACCCTGTACCCAGGTACCGTCTGAGTTTCGGGGCTGGACATACTGGCTCGTGGGATTGAAGACGCCCTGCCAGCTCCCAGAGCGCTGGAGAAGCGCGCTGTATTCCGTCGTGTTGCCGAGGGCGTTGGCGAACTGGGAGATCGCGAAGTCGTCGCTGGCGTACTCCAGTGTGATAGATGCCGTCGACAGGCCTGGATGAGAGTCCGCCGGCACGTAGCCCAGGCTCGCATAGTCCGTGTAGCCTTCTCGCAGCTTCGACTGGCCGCCCACCATCGCCTGGAGCGCGCCCGCCGTGTCAAAGTTGGTCGCGCCGAACGCGTAGGTATCGGCCACCAGGACGCTTCCGCCGTCCCCGCTCATGCCCATCGAGTCTGCGTTCGCTTGCTCCCAGCGCGGGAGGGAACCGTCGCCCTGCTGCGCGTCGTTCACCAGGGACTGGGCGATGTCGCTGGCGGTCGATGGCGCGAGAATCGCGAGGAGCTGCATGTGGGTGCGATAGGCGTCCCAACCCGGGATGTTCTCATATTGGGCGTGGCCCTTTGGGACCGTGTGGACGCGCCCGTCGAAGCCCAGGTATTGGCCGTTGACGTCGCTGAAGATGTTGGGATGGAAGAAGACGTGGTAGAGGGCGGTGTAGAAGGTGACCGTGTCGTTGCGCGTCCCTCCCTCGACGTGAATCGCTGACAGGTCTTCGTTCCACGCCACGGCCGCGCCTTGGGCTACCGATTCGAGGTCGAAACTCGCCCCTTCCGACGCTAGATTCAGCTCCGCGTTCGCGATGCTTACGAAGGAGATCCCGACCTGGACGCCGACGACGCGGTTCGAGGTCGTGTCGAACGTGACGAATGCGCCCGTGTTCTGTCCGCTGCTGGAGCTCGAGCGGGGATCGACGGCTGCCCCGTTCCACGTGCCGTAGGCCTCGAAGGGCAGGTCGAACTTGGCAGCGAAGTAGATCTCGTACGGATTGCTCCCGCAGCCTACCGTGCTCCCAGCGGAGCCCGTGACCTCTTCACTCGCAGGAATGATGGTCACCTGGGAGTTCGTGTTGCCGTTTATGCTCCCCCCGGCGTTGATCATCATCGTCGATAGGGTGGAAGCCGGGTAGACGAACTGGCCGATGCCGGTGTGTGGAGTGACGCTCAATTCTGCGGTGACGTTCGGGCCGTCGAGGTGGACGCTGTAATATCCGGGACGGGCGACCTCGCTGTCGTGGGAGAAGCTCGAGTAGTAGGGAGCGGCGTTGACAGCGGGCGAGACCGAAACGTCGCCAACGTAAGGCATGAATGGAAAGTCTTGGTAGACCTCGCACCCTCGGCCGCTGAAGTGCGTGAGGCTAAAGTCCTTGATCTTTGAATCCCCGTAAGAGTAGCCGCCGGGTGGATTCGAGGTCGTGTCGGGGCTCCACGCCACCATCCCCGTGGGGTACGCTGCTCCAGGAAAGGTGTCACCGCCGCACGCGCCCTGGCAGGGATATGGAGAGCTGTTCCCCGTGCCGATGAACGGGTTGACGAATTGGGTGAGATTGTCTGAGGGCGAAACCCTGGTGAGCGAGGTGACGCCTGATGACCCAACGACAGAAGAACTGTTCTGCGATGAGTTGTTCAGGCTTTCGTCTATGACGACCCCTGTGAGCAAAGCCAGGACGACCGCGGCGAGAAAGATTGTGCCGCGTCGCCCGATCCTACGCGACAATGTCCACTGTTGACACATCCTGGCGTTATATAATTCTCGCCGTCGTCCGCCGACGGACGGCGTTGGGGATGAGGGACGCAGCGACGCCCGTCCACCTGAGCGCGTCTGCCGAGGACAGACGCGAGGCAGACCCGCACCGCGCCGGATGCTATCTTCATTACTTGGCGGCCGCGCCCCAAAGGCGCCAAATGGAAGCGCCAATGATGTCCTTCATCGTCAAGGGGGTCAAGTTCGCCATAGCCGGGGGGCTCGGAGTCCTAACTGGGTTGGCTATCCAATACCTTCTGACGTCTATGCTCCACGTCTACTATCTTGACTCGGCGATAGTGGGGTACGGCGCCGGGTTTGGGGTGAACTACTGCGGCAACATCCTCAACGGCAACATAAAGCTAAATCAGTGAGAGTCTCCTTCGGGGCTCGGAACTCCCATGGCGAACACCCTTCGCTCTCCTGGAGAAGAAGCGAAGGCCAAGTCTGCTGACGCCGCCGCGGCCCCGCGCAACACAGGCGGCGGCCTCGGCTATTCTTACCGGTATCCACGCAACATCGTCTCGTGGTTCTTCCTGGCGAGAAGGCACGCCTACGTAAGGTCAATACTTCGTAACTCGATGAACCTGGATCTTGGTTGCGGCCCGCACAAGATAACCACGGGGAGCGTAGGCGCGGACCTGAGAAGTGAAAAGAGGCCCGACGTGGTGTGCTCCGTTCTGGACCTCCCCTTTGCCGACGGGAGCTTCGAGTCGTGCACGATGCTCGAGGTGATCGAGCACATGGACATGGAGAAACAGCGGCGAGCGCTCGGAGAGGTGAATCGCGTCCTTGAGGACAGAGGGCAGTTCATCATCTCGACCCCCAACCTGATATCTGGCCTCTTTCGCATCGTTTGGTGGTTCTGGGAGAGGACCTACGGGAGGGAATGGCTTCACGAACACGTCGGGATGATCTCCACGGAGGAGGTCCAAGAGGTACTGAGGAGCCTTGGGTTCGAAGTCGTCACCAACAGGAGAATCGCCGTGTTCGACAGGGTCCTCGGGGCGGAGAAGCGCCCCGCATGATGCAAGGCCCGGTCTCCGGCCTAAGCGACCGCCTCTCCCGATTGTCGGACCGGCGCTTCAAGACGGTAGTCTACCTGACGGCACTGGGGCTCTATCTCCTGGGCGTCTGGCTTCACCTGCCCAACGGTGGCGGAAACGTCTACACCGACATCACGCAGGTCTTCCAGGAACGATTCTGCCAGAACTCTAGCGGCTTTGGTTACCCGCCATCCTCGCTTGCGTGCAACATCTTGGTCCCCTACCTCCAGTCGTTCAACGAGTATCCGATCATCACTGCGATGTTCATGTACTTCATGGGGTCCGTCGGATGGAGCATCCCGGGAGACCACCTCACGGTCTACTACCTGCTGAGCGCGGCGGTCCTGGCCATCCCCACCTTCCTCGCGATTCGGGAACTCATGAAGATCATAGAGATCAGGGGGGTGTCCCGGAACAGGATACTCTGGTACTTCATCGTAACTCCGACGTTCATCATCATGACCACCTTGAACTGGTATGTGATCGGGGTCTATTTCTCGCTGAGCGCGATCCGGATCTACCTGGATGGGGGGAGCCGGGTGTGGGTGGGTGTCCTCTTCGGGCTGTCAGCGGCCTCCAACTTCGTCACCGCCATCCCAGCGCTCGGCTTCTTCATCGCCTCGAAGACGATGAAGGAGAGGTTCGTCCTCGCCCTGGCCGGCCTGGGAACCTACGCGGCCATCAACGCGCCGTTTTTCTTCCTGAACAGCGCGCTGTGGCTAGAGTCATGGCATTACATCTACGCCTGGAACATCGAGAACTCTTGGATGCAGGCCATCCTCATCGACCTGTATTCCCCATACCGTCACGTCGTCCCTCCAATCGTCTTCGGCGGGTTCTTCATCGGGATGGTCTGGTTGAGGTTCCGCAGAAAGACTAGCGACCCGCTCGTGTTCGCGTTCCTCGCGATGTTCGGGTACACCTTCGCGACCTACATCTACACCCCACAGATGAACCTCATCCTCCTGCCTTTCTTCGTCCTGCTGCCCGTGACAAGGAGCTACAGGGAGTTCCTCGCTTTCGAGATCCTCAACGCGTCGATAATCATCCTCGGGGTCTCGGAAGTCCTCGCGCCCTTTGGGATAAACTACTACCTCACCTTCCATCTCCATCCCATCGACTACATGTCTCCGGTGTTCTGGATAGAGGTGGTCAGGTCGCTCTGGCAGGGGAAGTTCACGCTCTTGAACGACATCCCAGGCTCGCTGTCGCTGAGATGGTGGAAGAGAGTGACCTCGACGCCGCCGGCGCCCGGCGAGGAGGGCGCCGTGCTGAGAGGTTAGCAGGCCTAGGTTTGAGACGGCCCTGAAACGGCCTGATGGAGAGTTAGCCGACTATCTCGCTTTTCGCATCCTGCTTTCTACGCCACTAACGAGAATCCTCGTCCTAGCCACGGTGTCGGGGTTCACCGAGATCGAGTCGATACCCAGCCCGACGAGATATTCTGCGAACTCCGGATAGACCGACGGAGCCTGTCCGCATATCGATATCGTCTTTCCCTTCGAGTGGGCCGCCTCGATCAGCATCCTTATCGCGCGCTTCACGGCTTCGTCCCGCTCGTCGAAGTACCCCAGGCCGGCGAGCTTGGCGGAATCGCGGTCTATGCCGAGGACCAGCTGCGTCAGGTCGTTGGATCCTATGCTGAAGCCGTCGCAGAGCTCGGCGAACTCCCTTCCCATGAAGACGATGGACGGCACCTCCGCCATCAGCCAAACCTTGAAGCTCGGGCCTCGCTTCAGGCCGGCCTTCTCTATCATCTCGACGCACTTCGTGACCTCCCAGGTGGTCCTGACGAAGGGGAGCATCACCCAGACGTTTTTCAGCCCTAGCGTCTCCCTCACCTTCTTGATCGCCTTCACCTCCAATTCGAAGGCCTTCTGGTACTCCGGGGAGACGTACCTCGAGACGCCGCGCCAGCCGATCATCGGGTTCGCCTCGACGTCCTCGTACTTCTCCCCGCCCTCGAGGGCGCGGTACTCGTTCGACTTGAAGTCGGAGAACCTGACCACCAACGGCTTCGGGTCTATCTGTTTGGCCACGGTTGCGATCCCCTCGGCAAGGAGGTCGACGAAGACCGAGGATCGGTTGGTCTCCATCAGGCGCAGCGGATGCTCCCCGATATGGCTGGCTATGATGAACTCTACCCTCATCAGGCCGATTCCGTCGAACGGGATGTTGGCGTAATCCTTGATCTTCTCGGGCACTCCCAGGTTCATGTAGATCTTGGTCTTGGTCTTCAGCTTCCTCGCCTCGCGAAGCTCTTCCGTGAGTTCCTTGCTCGATACAGTCGACGCGACCTCGCCGCTGAAAACTATCCCTCTCGAGCCGTCGACCGAAATCAGCGACCCTTCCTTCAGTACCTGGGTCGCCGTGCCCGTGCCTACTATGCAAGGTACCCCGAGCTCCCTGCTGACGATGGCCGCGTGGCTGGTCATACCCCCCTCGTTCGTAACTATCCCGGCTGTCTTCAGCATCGCGGGGACGTAATCCGGCGTGGTCATCTTCGTCACAAGCACATCCCCCTTCTCCACGCGGCCCAGGTCCTTGATGTCGAGCACGAGCTTCACTCTGCCCGTCCCCATCCCCGGCGAGGCCCCCAGTCCCTTCAGGAGCGGCGTGACCTCCACGCGTTCCTGTTTCTTGGCCTCCTTCGTCAGGACAGTCACGGCCCTGGTCTGGACGAGGAAGATCCTCCCCTTCTCGATGGTCCATTCGAAGTCTTGGGGGTAGTGGTAGTGCCCCTCGAGCGCGAGGGCGAGGACCCTTAGCTCCTCAATCTCGGAGCGGCTGAGCGAAGGCCTGTCTCGCAGCTTCTCGGGCACGGGAGCGTCCTCCAGTCCAGAGCCCTTCCCCCTGGCAACCTTCATCCTCCACTTGTGGCTGATCCTCTGCTCGACCACTTTTCCTGTCTTCTTGTCGATCACGAACGTGTCGGGCGTCAGCCCCCCGGAAACTATCTCCTCCCCTTGGCCGTAGCTCGACTCGATCACCATCTGGCTCCTGTCGCCGGTCATCGGGTGAACCGTGAAACCGACCCCTGCCCTTTCGCTCATCACCTGCTTCTGCACCACGACGGCCGTAGGAATCGCCTTGAACCCAAACCCCTTCTTGGCGCGATAGAATGCTGCCCGCGCCGTGTAGACGGAACCCCAGCACCTCTTTATCGACTTCAACAACTCGGGCATCCCCTTGACGTTCAGGAGAGTGATCTGTTGGCCTGCGAACGAGGCATCCCTGAGGTCTTCCATAGTGGCAGAGCTCCTCACTGCCACGGGCATCCTTCCTCCCCCGCACCTCCTCCGCAGTTCGAGGTAAGCCCGCGCTATCTCCTGGACGAGCGCCGCGGGAATCTTTGATGATTCGATCAGCTTCCTGATCTCGGCGGCGTCCCTGTCCAGCCTTGCGATGTCGTCGTAATCGAAGGTGGAAAGCATCTTCTCGACCTTCGGGTCCAGGGCGTTCGCGGCTAGGAAAGTCTCGTAGGCTTTCGTGGTCACGACGAACGCTGGAGGGACGGGCAGGTGCGACCGGAACATCTCACCAAGGTTGGCGCCCTTGCCCCCCGCAAAGGAAGTGTCGCGCTTCCCAATTTCATCGAGGAACTTGATGAAACCTGAATCCAATGGCACGTCGACTTCGTGAAGGTTGATTTAAGCTGATTCGGAGGGGCTAGAACCACGGCGTGCGCCCGGGGCGCCGCATCCCTGACTGGGCGGTCACCTACCTATGTATTCGCTTGATGAAAAAAGCAGGTATATTGGCGGGCCCGGAGAGATTTGAACTCTCGACCCTCGGCTTCGGAGGCCGATGCCCTGATCCGTGCTAGGCTACGGGCCCTGTCCGGCCCGATGCCGCGAAGCTAGTTATGTCTTGAGGCACGCTTCAGCCATTTCTCGACCAATCGAGGGAGAACAGGATTGGATAAATGGCCACCGCGCGAGGCAGGGGCCATCTTTTGAAGTTCAGGGAGTTCGAGGCCGAGGTGAGGGATGCGCTGGTTGCAGCCGCGAAGGAGAGGGGATACCAGCTCGGGGAGGTCGAGCTGCTCCGCCCCCCGAACCCAGAGCTCGGCGACGTCTCGAGCCCCGTCGGGCTGAGGCTGGCGAGGGAGGCCAAGAAGGCCCCGGGCGTCATCGCGAGAGAGCTCGCCGAGACGATAGACGCGAGCGCCACATGGCGCCTCATCGGCGGGGTGGAGGCACACGACTCGGGCTACGTGAACTTCCGGACGAACTGGGGGCTCTTCGCGCACGAGCTCCTCGAATCCGTGCTGAGACCGGAAGGCGGCGTCCTGCAGCTGGACGCCCCGGGGGCGAGGAAGCGCGTCGCGATCGAGCACACCAACGTGAACCCCAACAAGGCGCTGCACATCGGCCACGCGAGGAACCTCGTGCTGGGAGACTCTCTGGTGCGGACGATGAAGAGGCTCGGGCACGAGGTCCAGACCCTCAACTACATCGACGACTCAGGCGCGCAGGTGGCGGACGTCATAGTCGGGCTGAGGTTCCTCCACATCTCCGACGAGGCGCCGGAGGGCGTGAAGTTCGACGCGTACTGCGGGGACGTGGTGTACACGAAGGTCAACCAGGTCTACGAGAGGGACCCATCGCTCAAGGAGAAGCAGCGGCTCGTCCTCAAGGAGATAGAGAGGGGGAGCGGCGAGATAAGCGAGTACTCTGAGAAGATAGTGTCCCAGATCCTAGCCGCGCAGCTGCAGACGTGCTGGCGGTTGGGAGCGCGGTACGACCTCCTGAACTGGGAGTCCCACATCCTGAGGACGGGCATGTGGAATGAGGTCTTCGAGGAGCTGAAGAGCAAGGGGATAGCCGTGCTCGAGACGGAGGGGGAGAACGCCGGGTGCTGGGTCGTGAAGGACAAGGAGCTGGGGGACGACAAGGTGTTGGTCAGGTCGGACGGCACTGTGGTCTACGTGGCGAAGGACATCCCTTACGCGGCGTGGAAGATCGGCCTCGTGGGCGACCAGTTCTCCTATCGGGTCTACGGCACTCAGCCCGACGGGAGCACGCTCTGGAGCACGACGGCGAAGAGATCCTCAGGGCCGGAAGCGGGGGCGCCTCCCCACCCGAGGTTCGGCGGGGCCGACCTCGCCATCTCAGTCATAGACTCGAAGCAGAGCAGGCTCCAGAAGGTCGTCAGCAGGGTCCTCGAGAGGCTGGAGGGGAAGGAGAGCGAGAGATACATGCACAGGGCATACGAGGTGGTGGCGCTCTCGAAGAAGTCTGCGGAGAGCCTCGGGCTCACCGTCGAGAAGGAGTTCGTGCACATGCAGGGGAGGAAGGGGATCTACATCAACGTCGACACCGTCCTCGACGCCCTGAAGAGCAAGTCGGCCGAGGAGACGAAGAGGAGGAACCCGGACAGGAGCGACGAGTGGGTGGCCTCCGTCGCGGACGTGCTCGCGGTCGCCGCGTTCAGGTTTGAGCTGGTGAAGCAGGACCCGGACAAGATGATCGCGTTCGACCTGGAGTCGTCTCTCAGGCTCCAGGGAGACACTGGCCCGTACCTCCTGTACAGCTACGCCCGGGCCAGCAGGATACTGGTGAAGTCGGGGGCGACGGGCCCGACGACAAGCGAGGCATCGGCACGGAAGCTGACCCACCCGAAGGAGGTGGCGCTGCTCAAACTGATCTCCACCTATGACAAGTCGGTGATGGAGGCGGAGAGGTATCTCTCCCCCAAGGAGGTGGCTACATACGCCCACTCTCTCGCGGCGACCTTCAGCGAGTTCTACGAGGCGGTCCAGGTCAACAGCGAGCCCGACGCGAGCCTCAGGGAGGCGAGGCTCGCGATGATCGAGGGATTCAGGGTCATCCTCAAGGACGCGCTCGGGCTCTTGGGTATCCAGGCGCTCGAAGAGATATAGCCGGGGGAAAGCCATTTCAGGAGCCCACACTCCTTAGAATCCACGAAACAGAACCTCGTCTTCGGCGTCATCGCACTGGTGGTCGTGGTTGGAGCGCTCGCCTTTGAATTGAACGCGAACACAGCGAGCAGGGGCACCTCTTCCATGACGGCTTCCGCGCCAGCCCCGACTTCCACGACCGCAGGCTCGACGACTAGCTCTTCTCTCACCACGTATGTGGTCTCGGGGTCGGTCTTGGTCTCCACGGGGGTCACAGTGGAAACTGAAACCCAGACGGTGACATCAAACGCTCCTGACGCGACGACCACCACTAGGCTTTGTGGCGCGACCCAGACTGTTACGGTCACGGAGCTCGTTTCTTCCAGGTCTGCGGCCACCGCCTCTATCACGCTCACTCAAACCATAACGACTGCGGTGACAGCATACGGCCACACCGCTACGGACCGCGGGTGCGCGGCTACGACTACGACGACGACAATCAAGCAGACCCAGTGGTAAGAAGCCGCGGTTCGTGAGGAATGACATGGCAGGCCAAGAAGCGCGTGATAGTGGGCGAGGACGCACTAGCAGCCCGTTCGTCTGGTGGTCAAGGATAGGGGCTTCTGGATCCGCTGTTTTGATTAATACTTTTGTCCGAATGTTGGCCTCAAAGAGGTAGCAAGCTAAAAAGGGGGTCGTGACGGCCGAGGTCTCGCACTAGCAGCCCGTTCGTCTAGTGGTCAAGGATAGGGGCCTCTGGAGCCTCTGACCCAGGTTCGAATCCTGGACGGGCTATTCGCTCATTTCTACCGCTATTTCTTATTCTAAGGCTGTAAAGCGGTCAACTGTCTATTCAGAGCCAAATTCGGGTCGCGCACATCAATCGTCTGCAGTTTTTTTTGCCCTGGACGAATCTTTCGTGGCGCCATCAGGTGTTGCGCTTCAGCGCGGCTCACCGAAAGCGGAGTGCAATGATATCACTGCCTCTGGGCTTGAATGGATTCCAATTCCTTAATCAGCCGAAAAGACCCATAAGGAACGTTGACCAAATGAAATTTGCAGATTCCTGTGGCACGCATGTTCAAGAATGCTCTGGTCGCGGCCTCGGCGAGCCTGGCCATCTCGGCAGCATCCTATTTCATGACAGTTGAAGGTGTGAACCTTTGGCTCCCGAAGATCAACGCGATGGGAACCGCGATAGTTCACGGCTTTCCAATCCCGTACACGGCCTACTTTCCAACCAACGAATCATCCTACCTCTATTATCCGTTGAACTTCGTTGGCGATTTCTCAATCTGGTTTGTGATCTTTCTTCTCGTGGCGTCCGCCTTTACCGTAAGGAGGTTGGTCTTGGCTTCATTCGGCGGACTCGCCGTGACCGCATTTACGTTGCTTTTACCTTCACTGGCTTTGGCTACTCCTGAGGATCTACCTGTGGTGTGTTCGGGCACACCGATGGGATTTCCGTTCGAATACCTGTTTCGTCTCGATTGCACTCCGTTCGGGGGTGTATCGTATGAGTTCAGTCCACTGAGCGCCGTGGTGGACTATGGGTTGTGGCTAGGAGTGGCCTTCTCTGTCATCGGCTTGTCCTTCTTTTTGGTCGCCTCGATAAGAAGACATGGGATTTTGAAGGTCTCCGCGGTGATTGGGGTCGTAATCCTACTGGCCATCGGGGCGAACGTCGCTCTCATAGCCAACTCTGAATACCTCTCCGCGTCGTGCAATTCGCTCGGCGTTAATTCCAAGAATCTTCCTGTCGCTGCGCCGGGCTACGAATATGTGTGTGGGCGCAATTCGGTTTCCGATGGGAGGCTCTCAATCACGCTAAACAACTACCATTTCGTTGACGGCACCAACATAGACTGGCAGTGTTCGAGCGCATTCCGGAACGGCTCTTCAGGGTGCATCGGCATAGGCGGTCCGGGCGTCTATCTGATCGTGAACGCCACGGTTGAGAATGTGGGAGGCGGAGGTGCTCACATGGGTCCGTTTTTCGACATCTGGTTGAAGAACGACAGCGGGGGTCCATCTTTCTCGAGTGGCGAATACGATGCCGCCGCGCTCTTCCCGGGACAATCTCCCAACATGTCGGTTCCGGCCCCGTCAAGCACATACCTGCCGCCCGATGGAAGCGTTTCTTACTGGTTCATCTTCAACATGCCCGACGTCACTCTCAACGGCACGCAAGGCCTCAAGTTGCAATATCTGGTCTGGCAAGAATTCTCGTATGGGGAAATTTTGAATGATTCTGGCCAGTGGGAATGCCCTTGCTCAGATACACAGGTTAGACTCGCTGTGCTTGGTTGATGGCACCCTCCCTATGCTTTGCCATCGCTCGGACAAATCGGATCAAGAAATAGACAGTCAGTTCCCATGCAGTCCATTGAGCGGTTCTGATTGTTCTCCGCGTGGTCGCTGCTAACCCGAGCGGTATGCACTTCTGAAGTGTTGCCGCCTAATAGCCCCTAAATGGGGGCTGACCCTGGACGGGCTACTAAATTACCTCATTTCCGGCTCAATTTTCTATCCTGGGTCCTATTCCTACCGTGATTCCGTGGCTCGACATGTTTTGGGGTTCTATTGCGAGTGGATAGGCTTGCTGACTGTGGGCCCTTTCGGCCGAAGGACAAACAGAGACACGGCTAGGGCGCCGGCGAGAACGAAAAATACCAGCAAATATGGGAAAGGGGATGCCGTAACGGCCGGACAGCTCGCAGCGAAATGGGTGTACTCGACCGACACGGCCCCCGTCTCGAGGTTGTAGTTGGCCTGCAGTGTGTCGTAGGCATGACCCGTGGACAGTAGGAGAAACTGGGCGATTACGAACTGAGCGCTGCCTCCCGGGCCTGAGTCCTCCTGAAGGCCCCAGTAAATCGTGACCCATCCAAGACCTGCGGTTGCGTTCTTGAAGCTGGCTGAGCTCGTAATCGAACCATAGAGCTGGTTCAGAGTTTGGTTTGGCAAAGGTTGATCGGGGCCAGCCACTATTTCATCCGTGGTTGTATCAGTCCCAAAGGGGTGAAGGCCGCAGAAGTCTGTCCATGGGGCCGGCCAGCTGCTTATCGGGCCCGACCGCTCGGAAGGGCTCATCCCAAACCCTTGGTTGTTGGGGTCGGTGGCAAAAACAATCGTTGCCAGGCCTGCGACAATTAGGAAGGCAACGACCGTCACCGAGGCGGATGCCATGCGGGGAAAGCATCGCCAGTCCCTAACAAGGGTTTGTCCGAACGTTCCAGTTGAGGGTTCACTGCCGCACCCGGACAATCCAATCATGAGGTTCTACCAGTACAAGCCGAGCTGGAAATTTGTCAAATTCCCTCGTAAAAGCCCCTAAACCGGGTCAGCCCCTGGACGGGCTACCTCATTTTTAGCCTCCGTCTGCTATTCCAACCCTATTCTACGCCTCGCTCGCTAAACAACCGCACAAATGCCATTGTTTCTAGTCCAGACTGTCGGAACAGGCTATAGTGTTTTTTGGGCCGGAATGGATTCGAACCTGATCACGTGCGCCGATTCGAGAGCAAACTCACCGGACAGGTCCCATTCATGAAGTCCGACCCACCGCAGGTTTATGTATCAGTGGGAAGACGGATGGGATGGGAATTCTCATGGGTGAAGCAGTCATAGACGAGCGAGGAAGGATAGTGATTCCGAACGAGATACGGGTGGAACTCAAGCTAAGACCGGAACAGAAGCTCAGAATATCCAAGAAAGGGAAGGACCTGTTGCTGTCCCCAGAGGTGAGCGCGGATGAATTCATCGCGGAGCTCAGGGGCTGCGTGCACGGCTCGAAGATAGAGCCGGTCGATCTCAAGAACATTTGGGGTGTCGGTCATGCTCACCATTGACACCAACATCTGGGCCTACTACTTCGACGGTGACTGCCCGGAACATGGATCCGTCGTCCGGCCCGTGGAAAAGGCCCTCAAGTCGGAGCAGATTTCCGTAAACACGATCATCGTAATGGAACTGGCCCACTTTCTCGTCAAGAGCCTTGGGCCTCAGATAGGAGGAGAGAAGTTGGACCAGTTCCTTCGATTCCCGCTAATGATAACGGACTTCAACTATCAGCATACTCTTTCTGCCATCGAGATGCTGAAAAAGTACTCCCACCTCGGCCTAGGCGGCAGAGATGCAACGCTCTTGGCGATGATGAACGGAGCAGGTGAGAAGAGGATAATGACTCACGACGAAGCACTGAAGAAGGTCGATTGGCTTGAGCCGATTGACCCGGTCAAGCCAGCTTGATGCGTGCCAAATTCCCGTCTAAAAGCCCCTAAGCTGGTGCAGCCCCTGGACGGGATTCGAACCATCTGGTTAGAATCATTCCAGGTCGATGCTGAGGTTGGGCATGTCCTCGCGTCGTCATTCTAACCCAGCCAACTGGCCTCAATTTTGGCTGTAAAAGCCCCTAAAGTGGGTCAGCCCCTGGACGTGCTACCTATTTTGACCTCTATTGGTCAAAAATCGACCATAACCAGCCCGTTACTGGGTAAAGCGCCCCAGATTGCGGTCATATCGCGACTGCGGCCATGAACCACACGATTTTGTCCTCACTCATGGAATAGGTTCGGTCCTTTCCCAGGAATGAGGTGTCTCGAATCCCGCAGGGCCCGCTATCATGCTCCTCTAGGAGTGTCATAGATGCCGGCGACTTTGGGGTACAAAGTTAATTGCCGACAGGGGTGCTAATGAGAACCCCGTTGCCAGGTTTTCGCTATGTCGATTCCGACGAAATAGTCAAAGTGAACAAGCTCGTCCTCCGTGAAATTGTAGTTCGCAAGGCGGACCGTCCACAGGTTCTGTCGAGAACAAAACTGGACCTCATTCTTGCGAATGTGCATGAAACGAAGGGAGACACCCACGACAAGGCCCCCGCACTCATCATCGGTCTGATTCGAGGTCACCCTTTTGCCAGCGGAAACAGGAGGACGGCTTTTGTTGCGACCAGACTCTTCCTGGAACAGAATGGCGAGAAGATGTACGTGGAACACGACCCAAAGATTCTGCTGGGTATCCGTGAGGGGTTTTATACGACTGCGGAGGTGAAATCATGGCTGAAGGGAAATGCAGTCAAGAGATTTGCTCGAGGTTGAGGATGAATTTGAAAGGCGCGTCCTGAAGATAATCGAGGAGGAACACGCATTCCTAGAAAAAATCGGGAAACTCTGAGCCCTTCAACAAGGATTCGTCAACTTTAGCCAATTTTCCCTGACTGTATCCGATTCGGTAGATAGCAATCCTCTTTCAGAACCCGTTCAGGGGCGGGTCCCATCAGCCCCCAATAACTACATTCCCAGAACCGGATTCGAATTTCGCGGCTGATGTCATGTTCCGATGTAGGATGTCTGAAGGTTTTTGCGAACATTTATTGTTCCTATAATACGCCGGCCATCGGCTTCATCTCATGGAAGGCAAATGCCTCGCTGAAGGAACCCTGGCTCAACCTGGCTGATCCGATTTAAACCTCCGCCGGAAAGCGCCACAAAGTATCCGGTATTGGGGCGTGAAGAGGACTCCAACGTGAGGTATACCTCGTCGGTAGCTGGATTCAGCCCTATGTTGTATTCGCCCCCGCTCTGAGGTGTGTTGAACGTGCCGAGGAGCTTACCTGTCCCCCCATCAATGACCAAGAGAAAGTTCTGGCTATCGGACACAAGGTACAACGTGTCCGACGTTGGGTCTACCACCATACCACCGCCTCCCGCACCCGAACACGACGAACCAAGAGAATGGGAATAGAGTAGCTTGCCCGTGAGTCCGTCAATGGCGTCCAAAGTCAGGTTCGCACCCATCTCACCCATCACGTATATCGCGTGGTTGTTGGAGTCGAAAACCAACGGGAAGTTTATCGCATCGTATCCAAGGGGTGCGGTCCACTGGACGGGGAAAGCCGCCAAGTAACTCGTCACGTTGATTGCGAGGACTTCCGTATTTCCACAGGCGAGTGACATCTGACCGCAGGCGCTCAGATAGACCATGTTCGACTCCGGGTTCACCGCCATATCCAGAAGCGTTGCATTCACGGGCGTATCCGAAAGGAGGGCGCCAGAATTCTCGTCGTAGCTGATCAGATAGTCCACGCCCAGCGAGCTGACATATGCGGTAGAGATCCCATAGAGGACTTGCCGCGTCGGGTCGATGGCGAGCCGTTGGACGCCGATCGGGAATTCTCCCACTATCGTATCGCTTTGTCCGTCTATCCTGATTATGCTCCCAGTCGACTGCTTGCCGCCTGGCGAATTGCAACTGTTGCTCACGTTGGGGAGATTCGTGCAGCCCGATACCGGCACGTACACCATGTCCATCTCTGTATCAACCGCGATCCCGGAGCCTGGCGTCCCAGGGAGAGTTATGTTGCGAATGATTTCGTGGTTGGAGGCGTTGAGAACTGTCAAGCTGTTTGCGAAAAGGTCAGAGACATAGACCTTGCCTGTGACCGGATTCACAGCGATTTGACCGGGCCAGGGAGTGAGAGTAACATTCGCGACCTCAGCAGTCGATATCGAGGGGCTGGAGCCGGTCGATAGCGCCGTACTCGAAGAAGAGGCTGACTGGGAGGTCGTCGACGAGCTTGTGGGCGAGGTCGTCGTTGAGGTGCTGCTGGTTGTTGATGACTGCAGAGTTGTAGAAGTGGAGGACCCGGTCGCGCAGCTTGCCCCGTAGGTCGTATCGACCGCCCCCGATGGGACCTGCAGCGTCACGCAGGTGGATCCTGCCCTCTGGCTAGCCGTCACGTTGTAGGCTTGACCGCCGTATATGACAGAGAAAGAATTGGCGGCGTCCCCAAAGGCGTACCACTCTGTGCTCGTGCTCGTCGTGAAGCTCTTGAATGCCTCGCCTGAGAAACACGACAGGTACGGGCACGACGAGGACGGGGACTCTGAGAACGACGAGGGGGCGCACGTATACGCAAAGTTGTAGGCCGTCGTCACGGCCGCCCCCGCCACCAGGGCCGAATCGGAGTCCGAAAGCACGCGCAGATACACTTCCCCAAAGCACCGGTAGGTAGCGTTCGCCGCCCACCCTCCGAGGTCCCCTGCGCAGTCATAGTTCGAGAATTGATAGCGGTCCTGAGTGACCGTGCCGGACGGCACTGCGAGAGTGACGCACGTGGTTGAATCCGGATAAGAGCCGCCCGGGAACAAGTATGTGTGGCCGGCGTAGCTGACCGTGAAATTGTAGGCCCCGAGGGTAATAGGAAAGTCGAACCATCCAGACGACCCTTCGCTGACCCTCTCAAGGTAAAGCGTCTGGCTCTCTTGGAACCCATTGCCGGCGCAGCCGGTTCTATACACGGCGGTGACGGCGGGCACGCCTTGCTGAACCGGCATCCCCCTTCCGTCAGAGACGACCTGCAACTCCAACGCAGCACTGCGCTGCCCCGGGGTAGTGCAGATTGTCATGGTGGTGTTCGTCCCGGTAGGCGACGTCAGGGAGCTTGAGACGTTTGCAGCGTAGGTGCTTTGGGTGTCGGGGATCCTCAAGACCGTGGGGGAGGTCGAGGTCCGTGAGGTCGCAGAGACCGCAGAAGGTGTCGAGCTGTGTGAAGTCGCGACCGTTTCGTTGCCCTGAGGCGTCGAGGCCATAGTGCTAGTCGCGCTGGTAGGCGCCGCTGGCGGCCGCGTAGAAGCGACGAGGGCGACAACTGACACGACCAGAACGATCGCGACCACGAGTGCGAGGGTGCTCCGCGGTTGACCTTCCCTTTTCATCGGTGCGCCGAAGCTCGTGGTTACTATTGAAGGCGACGGAACCTAGACCCAATCAAGTCCGACTCGGAGCAGGACGGCTCGGCTCGACGCGGTGGCTAGCTTCGAGGCCGTTACGAGTCTGAAAAGAACCTATTCGGGCACGATTGCCGCCTGAAGTTGGGCCAAAATCGCGTCTAATAGCCCCTAATCAGGGGCAGCCCCTGGACGGGCTATCTATTTTAATCTCTGTTTGCCCAATGCGCCATGATTTACACCAATTCTGACTAAAAAGGTACAACCCCGGCTATATCGCGAATCCGTAGCTGGAAAAGAACGCGTGCAGTGCCCGTGGGGGGTGCGATCTCCTTCGGATTGACGAAATGGTTTAAGCGGGCCCTGGCAAGAATTCGACTCTTCGTAGATCAGTTTGGATCGAAAGGCTTGCGGGCCCGGCAACGCCGACCCGCATTTGGGTTCTGGCCTTGATGCACAACGCTAAAATTCCGAGCGACAGTTTGGGAGTACGAACCAGAATGGGTACCTATCGAATAGGGATTCTTTCGCGCGGCAATCCACACGAAAGGGGATCCATGGCTGAGCTAGATCGATTCAAGGGCGTGTTCGACGCGCTTACAGCCAATGGCGTCGAACCAGAGGGAGTAGTCTACGCTGAAGAGGTTGAGGAGGACGTAAGGCGCCGACTGTTGGCAGTAGACGGAGTGCTAGTCTGGGTCGATCCAATCAGCAAGGCCTGGGACGAATCTACTCGGGACCGGTCCAGGCTGGACGAGCTGCTGCGAGACGTGGCGTCGCACGGCACTTGGGTCAGTGCGCACCCCGATGTGATTCTGCGCATGGGTACGAAGGAGGTCCTCTACCTAACTCGCGAGATGTCGTGGGGAATGGATATACGTCTATACCGTGCCATCGCGGACCTCCGCGAGCAGCTACCTTCGCTTCTCGCCGCCGGGCCCCGAGTCCTTAAGCAGTCTCGCGGGAATGGTGGGAACGGAGTATGGAAAGTTGAGTTTCTCCCGGGCCTCGCTTCGGGAGCCGGGCTGCGGTTGCGGGTGCAACATGCCACGAGGGGAACACCTAGTGAGGAACTTACGATGGAAGAGTTCATCGCGAGGTGCGGACAGTACTTCACTGGAAGCGGTTTCATGGTAGACCAGCCGTTTCAATCTCAACTGGAAAGGGGGATGGTCAGGTGCTACCTATCCAACAACCGAGTCGTAGGGTTCGGATACCAAGCGGTAAACCTCCTCCTGCCGCCGCCCTCAGGGAGCTCGGAGCCACCCTTGCCCACTCCACGCGTCTACTACGGCCATTCGGAACCAATGTTCCAAGAGTTGAAAGCCAAAATGGAAAACGAATGGGTCGTCGAGATGCAGAGGATCATTGACGTCCCCGACGAATCGCTTCCAGCGATTTGGGATGCAGACTTCCTCTATGGTCCAAAGGACAGTTCTGGGAAGGAAACATTTCTACTGGGCGAAATCAACGTCAGTTCGGTGTATCCTTTCCCAGTCGAGGGGACCCTGCCCTTGGCACGGGAAGCAGTCGCTCGCGTCAATTGCGGCAAGCGCTCTCGACGCTGCCCATGAGTCGAAAGTCCACCTAACCGGATTCGAACGGCGGGCCCGTTGGGCGCATGCTTCACCGCCGTCCGCCCTCGAACTAAGTCAGCTCAGATTCGATCCGGCTTAGGACGACACCGCCTAAAGGCCCCTAAACAGGTGCGGACACTGGATGCCTGTCCTAACGCTTCCCTTTCTTTGATTCTTCTTCTCTGATCTGCGCGGCAAGCTTCCGCGGATCAATCCTCGTGATTCTGGGGATTCTATCGTAGGCATCGTCAGTCGAGACCATCTTGTGCTCAGGATCCTCCAGGAGACACGTCGCTGCATGGTAAGAGTCGAAGATGGACGACAATCCGAACGTCGTGACAAGCGAGAGGGCGAGCAAGTCGTGATCCGTGGTAGTTGGGGCCCAAGTTAGGTTTGCGATTCTCGTAAGTGCTCCGACCTTCGAGAGGATGTCCGCAGGGGGATGGCCTGTCCTGGCGAGGAGGTAGTAGAGCTCGTGAATCGCCTCTCTGCTCACCTGTACTTCGCCAAACCTACCCGCGGCAACATGCCTCAATATCGTCTCGGCATCCTCTTTGAGCGAATCCTCGTCCTTGATGTGCGAGAAGAGAATGTCCGTCTCAATCATCAAAGCTGCTTCCGCCTCTTTGCCCTGTTTCTCGCGTCTTCGCCCGCGCTGTCTTCTGCTACTCGCTTCAGCTCCTTTACATCTCGATCCTCTTTTAGCCAAGATCCTGAGGACAGAAGAGGATCCGAGGGAATCGGAATGCCGAGGAAGTACGAATTCGCGTCGATGATGATTACGGATTCTCCAGGAAAGACCATCTCTCGAGGCAGCTTGATTCTCCCTCTGTCATCGACCTTGGCAACAGCCATTTTTGCCCCAAATGTTAGAATCTTCCCCGATTATCATATCTTCCCCCGCATTGGGGAATTTGCCCACGGGCCGCGCGATGGATTCGAACCTGTTTGGGGGCGGACCCTGGACGGGCTATCTCATCAATTCTGCCTCTATTACCAAATCACGGCTTGGTAAGGCCTTGATTGGATAAATGCGTTCCTAATACAAGGATTATCTGGAAGCGGAGCACATTTGCCCTCAGGGATTCATTGCTCGCACTCGACCAAAGGCAATCGCGTGAAAATTCTTCGCGTCCGGGGCAGCCTTAAATCTGACGCGTTAGGTTCTATAATATAGTTGCGAGCTGAGCGTCCTGACACCATTGGTGGGGAGAATCAGGAAGGAAAAGAGGCACGAAGGCTGGCCGCAGTCATGTTCACTGACATAGCCGGATACACCGCAATCGCGCAACACGACGAACGTACAGCTCTCGAACTTCTTGAGCAGCATAGGATTCTCCTCAGGACGTGCATCCAGAAGCACGATGGTGAGGAAATCAAGACAATGGGCGACGGATTCCTGGTTGAGTTCGCAAGCGCCTTGGAGGCCGTCCGGTGCGCCATCGCGATGCAGCATTCCTTGTATTCATTCAACGCTCAGCGCCCCCTTGACAAGAGAATTGGCCTCCGAGTTGGACTCCACGTTGGAGAGGTGATACATTCGAAGGGGGACATCTACGGAGACGCAGTGAACGTGGCATCCAGGATAGAACCTCTCGCGCAGGCCGGTGAAATTTTCATTACCCAGCAGGTCTACGATCACGTTAGGAACAAGCTTCAGAACTCCATTGGGTATCTCGGGAAGCGCAACCTGAAGAATGTAGAGCTGCCGGTAGACATCTACAAGGTAATGATTAGTGTCGCTCAATCCGTGCCTGCCGTCAGCTCGACTCCAACCAAGCACCGGGTGGCTGTCCTCCCATTTGCCAGCATCAGCCCTGATCCTGCCGATGAATATTTCGCCGACGGCCTTACTGAAGAACTAATCTCGGTGGTATCGAAGGTCGGGACCCTTCGAGTGACATCGCGTACCTCGGTAATGAGGTATAAGGCCACGACAAAGTCGCTAGTTGAAATCGCCCAAGAACTAAATGTTGGAGCAGTCCTTGAAGGAAGCGTACGCAAGGCTGGTAACAAACTCCGAATCTCAGTGCAACTAACTGACGTCCAAAAGGACGAGCGGCTTTGGTCACAGAGCTACGACAGGGAACTCGAGGACATCTTCGCGATTCAGAGCGATTTGGCTAGGAGAGTTGTAGAGGCATTGGAAGTTCACCTTCTGATAAGAGAGAAAAAGAGCCTTGAGAGGCGGCCCACCGCAAGCATCGACGCTTATACGCTCTTCCTCAAAGGCCTGCACTACAGGGGCAAGGGCACTCGGGCAGACATCCAAAAGGCGATTCAGTATTTTCAGGATGCACTGGGGAGGGACGGGCAGTTCGCGATGGCCTATGCCGCCCTAGCGGACTGCTTCGCTACTTTGGGCGCTATGGGCGAGGCTCCGCCGAAAGAGAACTTTGCTAAGGCTAAGGAACTTGCCTCGAAGGCCATCGAGCTGGATGATTCGATTGCCGAAGCGCACGCGACGTTGGGACTTGTGCTGGAGGACTACCTTCTTGACCGGGAAGGCGCGGAAAGCCAGTTCAGGCTAGCGCTTGATCTCAATCCGAGTTACGGTAAAGTCTGTCGTTCGTACGGCGCCCATCTCGCAGCCCAGGGCAGGTTGGACGAGGCGATTATCGAGATCAGGCGGGCCCAAGACCTAAACCCACTTGCAATAGACGTGAACGAGTGCGCGGCTGCAATCTACAATTGCGCAAACCATTACGACGAAGCGGTAGATGCGTGTCAGAGGATGCTAGAGCTCAACCCGGATCACTTCCCGGCGCTCCAGTTTCTAGCCGAGACATACATGAACCAATCCAACTTCAGAGAGGCCATACAGGTCCTTCAGAAAGCACTGACACTTTCCAAGGGCGCGGCGACCGTGAAGGGTCGACTCGGCTATGCCCTTGCGCGTTCAAACAAGAAAGTCCAAGCGCGCAGGATTCTGAAGGAACTCTTGCTGGACTCGAACAAAAGCTATGTCACGCCGGTAGCAATTGCAATGGTGTATTGCGGTCTCGGCGAAAATGACGAGGCGCTCAAGTGGCTCGAAAGGGAGTTTGCCGAGAGGCCTGACATGTTGCTGTCGATCAAGGTGCGCCCGATTTGGGCCGGCCTGCGGCCCGACCCAAGGTTCATCGACCTACTTCGGAAGCTTCACTTGGAAGGCGGGGGGGATAGAGTTTTGTCCAAGGCCTCCTGAACACTCTGCATTCCATGGAAGGATTTTCAGCGCCTAATCTTAGGGTTTGAGACTGACGCCATGTTCTCACTTGGAGGCAGCCCCTGGAGGGGCTATCTCCTCACTTTCTGCTCTATTTGAGCGGCGGTGTCTAATGCTATCTCTTTGCGACTGAACTAGTCTGCATTCGACCCATTAGGGTCGAGGCGATTTAGAGCATAGGAATTCACCCAAAGGAGTATGGATGGCATCTCGGTTTTATCCGAGCCGTGGTTGAGGAAGTTACATGCGAGCAGCTATTTTTGGAGGTAAGGGGAAGGTCGAGTTGGGAGAGCGTCCAGATCCGAAGATACAAGGGCCTAGAGATGCCGTGGTTCGAGTCGTGTTGGGCTGTGTGTGTGGATCGGATCTTTGGTATTTCCGCGGTGAGTCGCCTCACGATCTCGGCCCTATAGGACATGAATTCGTCGGCGTAGTAGAGGAGACGGGTCCAGATGTGCGTAACCTCGCGACTGACGATTTCGTCGTCGCGCCGTTCACATACAATGACGGCACGTGCCATCATTGCCGTGCCGGTTGGACATCCAACTGTGCGGCAGGCGGGTCATTTGGGAATCACGGAATTGACGGAGGTCAAGGCGAGCTGTCCGCGTGCCCTTTGCTGATGCAACCCTGGTCAGGGTTCCCAGGTCTGGTCTTTCAGACTCCATGAGGCGGTCGTTGCTCACTCTGTCGGATGTGATGTGTACAGGCCACCACGCGGCGGTGAGCGCAGGGGTGAAGAAGGGCGATGTAGTTTGTGTCGTCGGAGACGGTGCCGTCGGCCTTTGCGCCATAATCGCCGCTAGAAGACTTGGCGCGGGCAGAATCATCGCAATGAGCAGGAACCCAGCCCGCCAAGGGATGGCGCGAACCTTCGGCGCCACCGACATCATTCCTGAGCGCGGCGATGACGCAGTGAAGAGAGTGATGGACATGACTGACGGAATCGGTGTTGACGCGGCTCTGGAATGCGTCGGCACAGGTGAGTCGATGAACACCGCATTTGGGGTGGCAAGACCTGGTTCTGTCGTCGGCGCGATTGGAGCACCCCATGGTGTCGTGGTGCCGATTGACAAAGTGATCTTTCGTAACATCGGGCTCCGCGGAGGGGTGTCTCCAGTGAGGAGGTACATCCCAGAGCTGCTTGACGATGTAGTAGAGGGTCGAATCAACCCGGGGCTCGTCTTCGACTACGTGACCAACCTGCAAGGCATCAAGCAAGCGTATGTCGAAATGGACGAGCGCAGAGCCGTGAAATCGCTTCTGACCATGGGAGTAGTTTGAGCCCAAGCCATCTGATTCGCATATAATCAGGCGCAGACCTTGGACGGGCTACGTATCCTTAGCCTCCGTCTTGCTAATGGTCGAACTGTCCCGCTAACCTAAAATATGACAAGAGCGGTTTCAATTTACGGGGCCTTGGCAAGGCACATTCTCAAAGTGGCTCCGAAGGCTGCGAAGGTGATCTTCGAGAACGAAGTGGTCCGCGTCATCGAAACCACGATGAGGAAGGGGGAGAGGATCCCTATGCACTCCCACAACAAAGGCCTCTCCTACTCCCTGAATGGAGGTAAGATCAGATCAATGAGTGAGGATGGGAAGTCGAGGGTGTTCAACGTGAGGAAGGGGGAGGTTTCTTGGTCAGACGCAGACGGGCTCGAGACCCATGCCGTCGAGAACCTCGGGGGAGTCTTGCGGGAACTGTCTGTAGAGTTCAAGGGATAGTCGCCACTCCAATAGGTCGCTCACCTTCAAGGTCTAGCTTGGGTTCCGAGCTTCGTCAAAGAGCTGCCGACGGAGGAGCAAAGAACCCTGGAATCGAAACCCGACGACAGCGAGCCCCTAGTCAGTCCCGCGAACGGATCGGATGGCGAAGATAACGAGGCCACAGGTATGGCAACTTCGCGGACAAACTAGGAGGCGGCCTTCCTCCCCCTTGTCATGGCAAGATAGCCTGCTGCGATGATGCAGATCGCTGCGACTGCCGTGACTCCGTAGAGAGCGGTTGAACTGACTCCTGAGGATGAAGCTGTGGACGTGACTGTCGTTGTGGCTACCTGGCCTGTTATGGTGGTCGTCTGTCCGCCTATTGTGACCGTGGCTGTGGCGGCGGCGGCCGTCGAAGTTCGAGTTACAGTAGTTGCAGAGAGGACGGTCGTGGTGACCGTCACGGGCAAAAAAGTCGGAGTGACGGTGGAAGTCGTTGTGACATTGGAGGTCGTCGTGGTTGTCGATGTGGATGTCGTCGTGCTAACGATCGTCGAAGTGGAGACTGTCGTGACGGTGATAGTCACGGTTGTGGTCAAACCTTCTGCTATCACTGAGACGGTGCCAGATTGGGAATTGGCCACGAACACCTCGCCCTTGCCGGAGTCGTAGGCTACGCCCTCGGGGTTATACCCTACGCCCACGGTCGCGACGACCGCGTTGGTCGCGTCGGATATCACTGAGACGGTGTCAGAGCCAGCATTGGTCACGAACACCTCGCCCCCCCCGGAGTCGTAGGCTACGCCCTCGGGGTTATACCCTACGCCCACGGTCGCGACGACTGGATAGAATATGGTGCCGTCGGATATCACAGAGACATAGCCAGAGGAGGCAAAATTGGCCACGAACACCTCGCCCTTGCCGGAGTCGTAGGCTACGCCCTGGGGATTATTCCCCGCGCTCACGGTCGCGACGACCGCGTTGGTCGCGTCGGAGATCACCGAGGCGGTGCCAGAGGAGTCAAAATTGGCCACGAACACCTCGCCCTTGCCGGGGTCGTAGGCTACGCCCTCGGGATAACTCCCTACGCCCACGGTCGCGACGACCGCGTTGGTCGCGTCGGAGATCACCGAGACGGTGTCAGAGACAGCGTTGGCCACGAACACCTCGCCCTTGCCTGGGTCGTAGGCTGCGCCGTAGGGTCCGCTCCCCACGCTCAAGGTTGCGACGACCGCGTTGGTCGCGTCGGATATCACCGAGACGGTGCCAGAGTCAAAATTGGCCACGAACACCTCGCCCTTGCCTGGGTCGTAGGCTACGCCCTCGGGATAACTCCCTACGCCCACGGTCGCGACGACCGCGTTGGTCGCGTCGGAGATCACCGAGACGGTGCCAGAGCCAGCATTGGCCACGAACACCTCGCCCTTGCCTGGGTCGTAGGCTACGCCCTGGGGATTAGACCCATACCCTACGCTCAAGGTCGCGACGACGACCGCCTGAGCACTAGCGTAGGGAACGAAAGCAGACGCAAGTATCAAGAAGGCAATGAAGATGAATGGCCATGCTGCACGACTGGAACTTTGACGCAGAGCCATCCCTTTCTAGGGCCTAATACGGTTAGATTAGGGTTCGGTCGCCTTTCCAGAACCACCCAATCGAAAAAAGCGCCTCCCAAGGGACTCGACGATCTCGCACTCATCGGGACTAATCGAACTAGAACGCAACAATCCTGGACGGGCTATCTCGTAATTTTCATCCCTATTTGGTAAATAGAGCCTAAATTAGGAGCCAATGAAAGGTTGAGGACTCAATAGGTCAATTGCAGAACTGGATGGGGCTTCTCTCTGTTAGCCCTCATTATGGGCTAGGACGCGTGACTAACTCCGCAGAACTGAATTCAATTACCGGCGTTTCTTGATCTCTGCGACTTCGACCTTCAGCCGCTCGACGTCTCTGATGAAATCGACCTTTTCTGAAACAGTTCGTATTTCGTTGCTGATCGCCTCAAACCTGATGTCGTTCCGCTTGTCCATTTCGTCGATTCTTGTGTGGACTGAATCTATCCTTGTGTTGAGTGATCTGAGCTCACCATCGATGCTGTTCAGGCGGGGAAGAAGTATCATCTCGACGGAGCCAACAGCTTCCCTCATCTTGGTAGCCAAGGAAACCAGTCATTATTCGTGGCCCGATATTAAAGCGCGTTTGTTGTTGGATTGCCTTGCACGCACGGACTGCGGAATGTGCAAGCTTTACGTTTGTCCGTGGCGTCGGAATTTGTCCTCCTTAGCACCCCACGGCGGTCGGGCCCCATACGCGCAGGACCCTGGACGGGATATTCGCTCACTTCCAGCTCTTGGTGACAGACAGGCCGGCTCAGAAAACGTTTATCTATGTATGGGTGCCTATACACATATCGCTTGGCGTCGAAGAACATATCCATCACCGAGGAGGCCTATGAGGCGCTCCAACGTGAGAAGGCGAGGGGTGAGAGCTTCACCGAGGCAATTCTCCGTCTGACGCGAAAGAGAGGCAAACTCTCGGACTGCTTTGCGAGCTGGAAGATGACTGACGAAGAGCAAGACACAATCAGGGGTGAATTGACGAAAGGGTGGAGACGCGCACAGGGGAGAGTATCGCGTGAAGTGTCTTGATACGGATTTCTTGGTAGCAATATTGAGGGGCAAGGAGGATGCAGAACGAAAGATGTCCGAGATGGACCGCGAAGGGAGGCACAGCACCACAGCCATCAACACGTTCGAACTTTTCTACGGCGCCTGCAAGTCTGCGCAAAGGCTCATCAACGTGGAGAGAACGAAGGCCCTGCTCGAGAGAGTCGACATTCTGCCCTTGGAGTTGGACTCCTCGGAACGAGCGGGAGAGATCCTTGCCGACCTGACGGCTCGTGGGGACTCGATTGACTTCAGGGACGCGATGATAGCGGGGATCGCCAAGGCGAACGGGCTAACGCTCGTGACAAGAAACAAGGAGCACTTCGCCCGCGTCAAGGAACTCAAAGTCGAGCTTTGGTAGGCAGGGCCCCTGCACGCGAGGGACTTCCTAGTTCCTGAAGGGC
>Ga0307374_10000605_pt1 | contig 68174 bp, 42 predicted proteins | sample OX3MG_FD_202532 | JGI IMG/M metagenome (GOLD analysis project Ga0307374, IMG submission 202532) | Soil microbial communities from Risofladan, Vaasa, Finland - OX-3 | ecosystem: Environmental > Terrestrial > Soil > Coastal area > Acid sulfate soil | place: Finland: Risofladan, Vaasa | collected... | reverse complement strand
CGCTCACGTCTCCGTTGTTGTCGAAGCTGATCGTTCCCGGCGGAGCGACAAAATCAAAAATGGCGTCCGGCACAGCATCGTTGATACCGATACGTTCGACGTCGATATGGAGCGCGCGCCGCTGCGTCTGCCCATCATGCTCTGCGAAGTCAGTAGTGACGTCGGCGATGTGCGGCAGCCACACGCCTTGCCCCAAGTGCTCAAAACGGTCGCACTCAATTGTCGTCTTCCTTGTGCCGCTGTTTTCTGCAATGTGCGCGAGCGTACGAACGCGCCGCACCGCGGCATAGCCTACATCGCTCCCCAACCAAAGGCGGTTGCCGCCCGATTCAGCCTCAATAATCACGCATTCGTGTCCGTTTACCTTCGCCTCCGTTTCCAGAAGCAGCAAACCGTCCCTTCGCCCCGGAGAGAAAATGTAGTCTAGGTAAAACTCGGTATCGTCGCCTTTACCGAAGAAGTCGCGGCCGGGGTGCCAGCCAATCGCGAAGCAATAGGAAGATTGCCAGTAGGCGAGCAGACGCTTGTCTGGTCGCGCGTGCAGTTGCCGCCCAAAGGGAGCGAATGCGAGACATTCCCCGGGACTGACCCAAAGTTGAAAGCGGGCTCGATCGCGCCACGGCGCCGATCCGCGCGGCGTCTCGTGCATGAAATCCACGAAGACGCGCCGCGATGCAAAGGCCCCGACGAATCTATCTGTGTGCGGGCCGCCATACTTGTCCGCGGTCAGATAGCCATCGACCATAAGCCGCTTTAGTTTCACCTGCCGCGCGATTACCGCGGTGGCAATCTCATCGAGCCGCGCCCGAGCGGTCGGCTTTTCGGCGCCGTCACCGGCGACACCGCACCATAAGCAAACGAACAACAAATGGGCGCCCATGATCCCTCGTTACGAAGTCCCCCGGCCAATTCGCCCACGGTTCCGCAAAAATCGCATAAGCAAAACGACGGCCAGTGCGATCAGGAGAACATTGACGGCTACTACGGCGAGGCGCACCATAGATCCCGCTTCAGCACGCAACTCCCCGACATTGGCGCGCTCCGCCGCTTGGCGCGCAACCGCCTCTATGTCGGCCGGGCCGCTGGGCACGTGATAGCCAACGACCGGTAGTCCGCCATCCGGGCGCGGGGCCAGATGCCTCGTGTCGCCGACGAACGTTCCAGGCTCGAGATCCAAACGGAAGGCGTCGTCGGCAACATCGAAGCGGATGTCCTGCATACTGCATCGAAAGCGCAGCCACACATCCGCGCCCGCGAACATTTCCAGAACGATCCGCTTAGCCAGCCAAAGGCCCTCGCCTATCTCGAAAAAATCATCACAGACGTACCGCGTCGAAATGCTCCCCTGCGGTGAACACGCCTCGCGACCGACGATCGCATATCCGCGTTTCGGGTCGAGGAAAATGCGATCTTGCTTCGACGAAATCACCACGCAATCCGTCCCATGGAACTCTCTGTTTCCGACCGCCAAGTACTCGCCGTTTGCCAGAATTGCGGCGACATCGCAGGAAAACGGTTGGTCGGGGGGCTTGTTTGGGTCGCTCTGCGCCCAGAACTGATAACCGAGGTCCGTCGGATGCCCCTGCAACGCGAGGAATTCCTCCAGGTACCTGGCCTGCGCCCGACGATCGCCGCTATGAACGGTGGCATTGGCAGGCCCGTGCAGCACCCAAGTCGACTTCCCATCGTAACAAAGTGCGCGCCGCCGGAAGTCCTGCGGAATCTGACGCCCGGCCGGAGCGAAACACCGAACGTCGTACAGTCGCTTGTCTCCCTTCACCACGGCGCGGCAATCACAATCGCGGTCCGGAGCAATGATGTCCACGCCTTCGGCCAGGCGCTGTTGCAGCAACCTACTCGAATGCTTCCAGCGAACGTCGACGGTGGCTAATTTGGCGTTTCCATTAACATAACGCTGACGGATCGAACCAAGATCGACCGCCGTGGCGACGGCAAAGTTGTCCGTCGCTAATACCGCGAAATGCGCAATGATGCAAAAGCTTAATGTGGGGTTCATAAGCGCCCGAATCTCCCTAACGAAGTGCGGTGACGCCATCTGCGAAAAGGGCCGGCGTCCCGCCCCTGAGAGGCGAAAAACGACAGTTTCCCGGCGGGCAACTGGCGGGCGCGTAGTAAGAACCGCACATAAAGGGACCGACGCCAAAGGTGCACCAGCTTTGGGTCGTACTTATGCACTGGCCGCCCGCTGTTCCCGGCCATGTTATGTATAAACCGACGAATGCGCAATAACTCAGCGGAGGGATCGGGCCGCCGCACCCTGGCTGCGTCGTCTCCGTAACGGAGCAGCAACCGTTCCCCGCGCCGAATACCTGCCCCGCTTCATTCGGAGACAGCTCCGATGCCCGAAAGCCCGCGATGCATAGGAAACAGCCAATAACGGCGGCAAGCGCGCCGATGACCATGCACAAAACAGATCGCATAACAACCTCCGTTCAGAATAGGCAATGCCGGAAGCTAACCGTGAACCGTACAATACAATACAATACAATACAACACAACGCCGCTCGCTAAAAAGATATCGGAGCCGTAGGACGCTTCCTCTCGCGCAGTCCGCTCCAACCGAGGAAGGCGGCTGCGAGGGTGACCGCTGCGGCTCCGGCGGAAGAGGCATAGGCTAATTGGCCAAGTAGCAAATTGTTCCAAGCGCGCCGCTCGACAAGTGCCACCCCGGTCCAAAGGTCGTAAAAGTCACCGCGTGACATTTGCCGCATTTCGCCGCGCGTGCATTCTAGTACCGTGAACGTGTCGTCCGCGGCGATCCGAAGTAATAACAGGTAGTGACCCCGGTCGCCGGCTTCCTTAAAATGAACGATTGCGGGAAGTGGCAGCCGCTCCACATCGCCGACATCCGCGCGCACCGCCGCCAACCGAATGCCGAAACGCTCCGCGACGCGCATGAGCTCGGCCGCGCTGGTGCCGCGGTCGGTCACCTCGGTCGCTGAGACCAAGCTGGGATAGTCGACCCGCTTGCCGAAAATGAAAAGCATGACGTACAGGCAATTCGGCCCGCAGCGCACCGCCTCGCGCCAGTCAAGGTTCGTGGGCTTTGCATCGCGCCCTTCGGCGGGCGCGCCGAGCGATCTTAGCGCCATGATGCCGACAATCACGTTTGGAAGCATTGGTAACTCTATCGGCTCAGATCCTATTTCGTCCGGGCGTCGCGCTGCAACGCAGCAGCACACGTCCCGCGTGGCTGTAGGGGCAGTAGTCGCTCATCACATCGTCGTCTGAAGCAAGTGTGAAGGCGCGCTCAAGGCAATTCAGTGCGCGCCGCACAGAGTCGTGGGCGATGCGCAGGTCCTCAGGAAGGTAGAGTTGGGCCTCAATCACATGCGCCGTAATATGAAGGTCACGGTGCCGATAATCGGCGGTCGCCGCGCCTTTGATCCAATGCGCCCCCCATGTGCCCTCGGGGCTCTGACTGTCCGCAAGCGAGCGTGAGAGTTCGGAGCAGCGGTTACGCACGCGCTCTGACATGCGGCGGCCCAGCGCAATATCCTCATTGCCACGCGCCAACCGCAGCAGAAGGGCCAGTGACTGAAGGAGGTGCGTTCCGCCGCAACAAAACCGCGTCGGCTCTCGGTCCAGGAGGAACGACGCCCAACCATCGAGCGAAATCATCTCTCCCCAACGGTTTGTCCACGCCGCCACTGCCGAGTAATGCGCAGCGACGCACAGTGCCCATTCCGGCTCCGCCCTTCGCCCCTCGCGAAGCTGCACGTTAAGCAGGCAATCGCGCACCGCGTCGCCCAGGACGCGCGTGCGCGAAGCAGTCGATATGGGCTTTGACGCGGGCAAGCCCGCCTCCGCAAATGCGGCCAGTTCCTGAAATGGATGAGCAGGCCTTGAGTCTACGCGAAGCTTACGGTTCACCAAGCCCGACAGATACCGAATGCCGTGGTCGGTTTCGACGATGACAGCCGCCTGTCCGAACCGGCTCTCGATCTTCCGCGCGTCGGTTAGGAGCGATATGACTTCGCGCGCGGTGTCCGGGATGAACTCTTCGGACGAAGGGTCCGCGAACACGCGCATCCAGTGAAGCAAGTGCGAAACGCCCATCTCAGCGCGCCAGCGGAGGCGGTCCCTGACGAGGTTAATGAGCGCGGGCGAGAGCATCTTGTGCGTATCGCGTAGCGGAACCATCGGCAAACTGCGCGGCTGTTCGCGAACAACCAGCGAGGGCGATTGCAAGGTTGCCCACGCCGCCGCAAGAGAAAGCGGGACCCCCGCTCCTCCGGTCGCTAGCAACTGCCGGCGCGACAGGCGACGTGGTCTGCCAACGGCGCTGGTGTTCGGCTCGCAAGCTAAGCGCATAGCCGCCTCCCGCGGAAGCATCTTCCGTTCAACAACCACCGCATAGCGCAGTGTCCCGCGATCGGCCGCGATGCGCCGTCCGGCGAAGGTTGGTCGACCTCGCGATCCGGACATGCACGCCCAAGGCTGGCGATACCGGCGCCGCCCAAATGCGGCAGCCACGCGCAGCGTTTCATCCAGGGGAGCCTTGCTTCGCCCATCGGATTCGACCTCGTTCGTTCAAAGTGTCCCCGCCGCGGTCCGGCGTCCGGCCGTCCTGCATCGCTTCTATTAACCTATACGGAAGGGCCTTACACTTCCGCTCCATTTTTGTCGGATTCGCCAGACCCGGCCCGACCTATTGTTTCTGCGCGTGGCTCGCTATCCCCTCCGCTGGCAGCATGTGCTTTTGGCGCGAGCCCGCGGGCTTCCAGTTCGGGACCAAGCCTTTTTTTTCCACGCGAGCGATGCACGTAGACGGCGGAGAGGGAGATGCCGAGCTCCGTGGCGAGTTCGGCCGCTGGCGCGATGCCGCCTGGGGAGCGCGCATCCGCCAGCAGAACAGCTTCCTCATTGGAAGAAAGGCGGTCATCCATCGCTTGCAGTATTTCGGGCCGAATGTCTGCAACGTCCGTGGCGGCGTCTTCGATGTCGACGGCCGCGTGCGGGTCCGGCAGGGCCGTTTGCCAATCGTCGCTGGCCGCCGTCGCGCGATCCCGCTTCTTGTGCCACGGCGCGCCAAGCTCCTCGAGCGCCAGGTGATCCGCTATCGTCCAGACCCAGCCCTTGAGCGTGCCTTTTTTGGTATCGAACGCCGCGCGGCGCTCCCAGGCATGCTCGACGGCCGAGACAGCGATTCCGTCGGCCTGCTCTCGCGATAGAGACGCGAAGTATTTCAGCCGTAGTAGTGACGCGAGCTTGGCATGCGCCCAGCGCAACGCCGCAACGACCAGCCGCTCGTCGCCGGCGCGCCATCGCTCGCCGAGCCGCACGGCAGCGCGGCCATCGCCGCCAACCCTCGCGCACCCTGATGAGCCGTCCGTCACGGGATCTCCGCTTTCAGTGGTGAGAACCGAAGCGCCTGGGCGTCGCAGACTGATTGATCGCGCGCCGACGGCGTGACGGTTCGCTCGTGAAATATGGGGCCGTGAATCCACCACGCGAAGCTCACGGCATGGCCGTCATCCTAACCTCTGCGCCGCCGGTGTCAAGGGTCCCCGCCCGCGCGGCGCCCGCGGCTTGGCCAGAAGGTAGGGAAGCGACGGCGCTCGCGTTCGGAAGCCTCGTGGCGGCCCGGGGATCCCGGCGGGCCGGGACTCCGCGGGAGCCACACGGTCGGTTATCATGCGCTGCGAATGAAGCTGCGTCGCCGAATATCGGTTGTCTGCCCGCTGGCCGCTCAGGCGCTCATGCTGCTCACGAGCGCGGCGCTGCACAGTCCGGTGATGGATGAGGCCGCGCACCTGGCCGCCGGAATCAGCCATTGGGAACTGGGCCGCTTCCGGTTGTTCAAGGTCAATCCGCCGCTGGTGCGGATGGTCGCGGCGCTGCCGGCCATCGCCTCCGGGGCCAAGACCGATTGGAGCAACTACTCGGAGGGCGTCGGCGCGCGGCCGGACTTCACCGTCATGGACGACTTCGTACATGCCAACGGCGAGCGCGTCTTCTGGCTGGTCACGCTCGCCCGCTGGGCGCTCGTCCCGATCGTGCTCTTGGGCGGCTATGTATGCTATCGCTGGGCCCGCGAGTTGTATGGCGACGCGGCGGGCATCATGCCGCTCGCGCTGTGGTGCTTTTGCCCGAACGTGCTGGCCTACGGTCAGATCATCAATGCCGACGCCTGGGCTACGGCGCTTGGTGTGGCGGCGGGCTACTGCTTCTGGAAATGGCTGAAGGATCCGGCCTGGGACCGCGCGCTCGTGGCGGGCATCGTGCTGGGGCTGGCCGAGCTGACCAAGACGACCTGGTTGGTGTTGTTCGTGCTGTGGGCCGTGCTTTGGATCGTGGTCCGTTGTCCGTGGTCCGTTGTTTGCGCCGCGATTGTTCGATCGGCGCGGAGACAAACAACTCCAAAGTCGCTAGAGAAGGGTTCAGGGTTCAGGGTTCAGGGTTCAGGAAAGAGCCGGAAGTCTCACGACTTCTGCAACGAGGACGCACAGTTGGTGGCGATATTGACGTTGGGCGTGTTCTGCATCAATGCGGGCTACGACTTCGAAGGCAGCGGCACGCGGCTGCGCAATTACCTGTTCGTCAGCCGCCCGTTGAAAGGCGCCAACGAGGCGGGGCGGGCGGCGCAGATCGGCAATCGGTTTGCGAAAAGTTGGTGCGGAGGGATGCCTCTGCCGCTGCCGAAGGATTACGTCGAAGGCATCGATATGCAGTGGCACGATATCGAAGTCGGCAAGCCGTCGTATTTGCGCGGCCAGTGGCGGGACCGCGGCTGGTGGTATTGGTATCTCTACGCGCTGGCCCTGAAGGTGCCGTTGGGCACCTGGGGACTGTTCCTGCTGGCGGTGGGAGTGCGCGTGACACACTGGCGGCGCGGGAAAAGGAGTCGTCGGACCGAAAGCGGCGCCGCGCACCCTCACCCGCGCCCTCTCCCGAAGGGAGAGGGAGACAGCATTCCTCACGTCAGCCGTCTCCCGGAACGAGAGGGAGAAGCACGCAATCCAAAATCCAAAATCGAAAATCCAAAATGGGCCGACGAACTGGTGCTGTTGGCGCCGGCGGCGGTGGTGCTGGTGTTGGTCAGCTCGCAGACCGGCTTCAGCAGGTACATCCGATATGTGTTGCCGGTCTTTCCGTTCGTGTTTATCTGGATCGGCAGCGTGGCTTGTGGAATTGGCTCGTTCGCCCGGAACGCCACGGAGGGCGTTCCCTACAGACGCGGTCGCGCGCTCGCCGCGTTGACGGCGATCCTCCTGGCCTGGTCGGTCGGCGGCAGTCTGTGGTACGCGCCGCACTGGATGTCGTACTTCAACGAACTGGCGGGCGGGCCGTTGGGCGGACCCGCGCACCTCATCGACGCCCAGGTCGATTGGGGACAAGACCTGCTCTACCTCAAACGCTGGCTCGACGCGCATCCCGAAGCGCGGCCGCTGCGGCTGGTCTATTTTGGGCCGATCGATCCGCGATTGGCCGGCATCGAGTTCTCGCCGCCGCCCGCGGCAGACCACCCGCCGGACGATCCGGCCGGAATTGCCGTCCGGCCGAGCGACCTCCCGCCGGGCTGGTACGCGATCAGCGTCAACTTTCTCTATGGCTATCCGCACTACGCGCTCGACGGGCATGGCGGCCGCGCGCACTTCGCACGCGGCGCCTACAGCTACTTTCGCCGCTTTCAGCCCGTGGCCAGGGTCGGGTATTCGATCTACATTTACCACGTCGGCGACCGCGCTATCGGGCATCGCAGCGGCTGAGAATCCCGGGCTGACGCGTTTCGCCGCGGGCCACCCGGAATTCCGGACGGAGGTATATTGAATAGGATGCATACTGCGATGTACTACCCCGTCCGAAATCCTCAGGCCACCCACCCAATGCGTCTCGGCTACAACACCAACGGCCTCGCTCATCATGATCCGTTTGAGGCGGTGGAACTGCTGGCGGAGATCGGCTATCGCAGCGTGGCACTCACGCTCGACCATGGTCCCCTGAACCCGTTCGCCGGCGACTTCGACGATCAGCTCCGCAAAATGCGGCAATTGTTAGAGCGGCTTGACATGCGCAGTGTCGTCGAGACCGGTGCCCGTTACCTGCTCGATCCGAGGACGAAACACGAGCCGACGCTCGTCTCGCGCGACCCGCGGGGGCGCCAGCGGCGAACCGACTTTCTCAGGCGGGCCATCGATGCGGCCCACGCGCTGGAGAGCGACTGCGTTTCGCTTTGGTCGGGCGTCGTTCGCGACGGCGCCGCCGACGGGGCCGACGAGGCGGCGGTCTGGCAACGCCTGCTCGGCGGCCTGCACGAGACGCTGGACTACGCCGAGGCGCGCGGCGTCGTGCTGGGCTTCGAACCCGAACCGGGCATGTTCGTCGACACCATGGCCCGCTTCGACGATTTGTCGCGGCGGCTGGACCACGACCGCTTTCGCTTGACGCTCGACATCGGCCACCTGCAGTGCCTGGGCGAGCTGCCGATTACGGATCACCTGGTCCGTTATGCGGAGCGGTTGGTGAACGTCCATCTCGAAGACATGCGGGCCGGCCGGCATGAACACCTGATGTTCGGCGAGGGCGAAATCGACTTTCCGCCCGTCATGCGGTATCTTTCAGAGAGCGGGTACGCGGGCGGCATTCACGTTGAGCTGAGCCGCCACAGCCATCTCGGCCCGGAGGCCGCCCGCCAGGCGTTCGCCTTCCTCAGTCCGTTGATGGCGACGTGACCCGCGGCAGGATATAAGAGAAACATGCAACTGGCTCTGCTGGGAACCGCCGGTTATCACCCCAATGAGTCGCGCCACACGGCGTGCTTCATGCTGCCCGAAGTCGGCGTGGTGCTCGATGCGGGCACCGGCTTCTTCCGCGTCGGCCCGCGGCTTTTGACCGACGAGTTGGACATTTTTCTCACGCACACGCACCTCGACCATGTGTTTGGGCTGACGTTCCTGTTCGACGTGCTGTATGGCCGCGACCTGAAGCGTGTCGACGTTCATGCCGAGGCGGCAAAAGTGGCCGCCATCCAGAACCACCTGCTCTACGAGTTGCTCTTTCCGGTCGGACTTCCCTGTCAATACCGGCCGCTCACCGGGCCGGTGCCGTTGGCCCGCGGAGGGACGCTCTCGTCGTTTCCCTTGTCGCACCCCGGCGAAACGGTCGGTTTCAGGCTCGATTGGCCCGGCCATTCGATGGCCTACGTGACCGACACCGTGGCCGATCCGGCCGCCGGCTACGTCGAGCGGATTCGCGGCGTCGACCTGTTGGTCCACGAGTGCAACTTTTCCGACGACTATTCCGAGCAGGCCAAGCTCACCGGCCACAGTTACACCACGCCGGTGGCCCAGGTGGCCAAACAGGCGGGCGTCGGGCGGTTGCTGCTGGTCCACCTCAATCCGCTGATCGTCGACAAAGACCCGGTGGGGCTCGACGTGGCGCGGGCCATCTTTCGCGACACGACCATTGCCGAAGACAACACGGTCGCCGAGTTCTAGTAAAACCGGATCGTGTCAGCCACCGAGCTTTTTTCTCAACTCGGCGGGAATCTTTGACGGAGCGTTCGCCCTTCCCCAGTCGTAGAGATCATCCTCTTTGCGGAAATCTTCTTGGATGTCGTCCTCGTGATCGAAATAGTAAGCCAGTGCCGCGTGGATATCGGAAAGCGTGATGCTCGGATACTCCGCCAGGATTTCCTTGGGCGACATGCCACGCATTTCATGCATGACGACGATGTCTTGTACGCGGATGCGGTGCCCGGCGATGCAGGGCCGCCCGCCGCAGATGCCCGGCGACACGTCCCGCAGCCATCACGCATGCCCATGCGATCGTCGTGACTTCGGTTTTCGGCACGGCTTCGCCAAGGTTGAGCGTATCGTAAGCAAATTGGTTGTCGGAACATAGGCAAGTCGCGGCCGTTACGGCATAATCGGTGGTTCGCCCGCGTTGCCAGGACGGCGAACCTGCCGCCCGCGGCGGGTGTCGCCCAGTGTAGCCGGTCCCCGGAGCATGCATGAGCCAGCGTCGAATTCTTGTCACCAGCGCACTCCCCTATGCCAATGGCCACATCCACATCGGCCATCTGGTCGAGTACATCCAGACCGATATCTGGGTGCGCTTCCAGAAGCTGGCCGGCCATCGTTGCGTCTATATCTGCGCCGACGATACGCACGGCACGGCCATCATGATTCGTGCCCGGCAGGAAGGCCGCAACGAAGAGGCCGTGATCGCCGACATGAAAGCGGCCCACCAGCGCGATTTCGCGGGCTTCCAGATCGTGTTCGACAACTACGGCAGCACGCACAGCCCCGAAAACCGCGGGCTGTGCGCCGAGATTTGGGCCGCCTTGCGCAAAGCCGGACTGATCTTCGAACGCGAGGTGACGCAGCTTTTCGACCCCGTCGCCAACACCTTTCTGGCCGACCGCTTCGTCAAAGGAACGTGTCCCAAGTGCAAGCTGCCGAACCAATATGGCGACAGTTGCGACAACGGCCACACCTACAGCCCCAGCGAGCTGATCGACCCGGTCAGTACGCTGAGCGGGGCCAAACCGGAGCTGCGCTCGTCGAAGCACCTGTTCGTCAACACGGAACAACTGCACGGCTTTTTGCAGGAGTGGACTCAGACGGGCGATCATTTGCAGCCCGACGTGGCCCACTGGCTGGCCGGGGCGTTTCTCTCCGAGCCGCTGCGCGACTGGGATGTTTCGCGCCCCGCGCCGTATTTCGGGTTCGAGATTTCCGACGCGCCGGGCCATTACTGGTATGTTTGGTTCGACGCGCCCATCGGCTACATCGCCTCGAGCAAAGAGTGGTGCGTCAGGCAGGGCGAAGAGTTCGATTCGTGGTGGCGCAGCGACCAGACCGAAATCCACCATTTCATCGGCAAGGACATCACCTATTTCCACACGCTCTTCTGGCCGGTGATGCTCAAGGCGTCAGGCTTCAACCTGCCGCGGAAAGTCCACATTCACGGCTTCTTGACGGTGGGCGGCGAAAAAATGTCGAAGACCAAGGGCACGTTCGTTCGCGCTTCGACCTACCTGAAGCACCTCGATCCGGCCTACCTGCGCTATTACTATGCCACCAAGCTGGTGCCCAAGCTCGACGACCTGGACCTGAATCTTGCTGAGTTCGTGGCCAAGGTGAACGGCGATCTGGTGGGCAAAGCGGTGAACCTGGCCAGCCGCACGGCCCGCTTCGTGCGCGAGACGGGTCTGGCGGCAAGCTATCCCGACGACGGCGGGCTGTTCGCGCAGGCGGCGGCCGCCGGCGGCGAGATTGCGGCCAGCTACGATGCCTGCGACTACAACCGGGCCATGCGGCAAATCATGCTGCTGGCCGATCGCGCCAACAAGTACGTCGAAGACGCCGCTCCTTGGAGCCTGAAGGGAGCGAATCACGCCGAGCAACTGCGGCAGGTTTGCACGGTGTCGCTGAATCTGTTTCGGCAGTTGGTAGTCTATCTGACCCCGGTCTTGCCCCGGCTGGCCGAGCAGACGGGCAAGCTCTTCGGCAAGCCGATCGAGCGTTGGAGCGACGCGGGCCAGCCGCTGGTCGGCACGCCCGTCAGCGAATTCGAGCATCTGATGCAACGTGTAGAAACCAAACAGGTGAAAGCCATGATTGACGAGAGCAAAGAAGAAGCGCCGCAAACCGCTGAGACAAGCGGGCCCGCAAGCGCGGCCCAACTGGTCGACGGCCCGGAGCCGTTGGCAGCCGAGCCGCTGTTGGGCCAGATCAGCTACGACGAGTTCGCCAAGGTCGATTTGCGGATTGCCCGCGTCGTGGCGGCCGAAGAGGTGCCCAAGGCGAAAAAGCTGTTACGGCTCACTTTGAGCCTGGGCGGCGATATGCGGCGGAACGTGTTCGCCGGCATCAAGAGCGCCTACAAACCTGAAGAACTGGTGGGCCAGCTCGTCGTGTGCGTGGCCAATCTGGCCCCGCGGCAGATGCAGTTCGGCACCAGCGAGGGGATGGTGGTGGCCAGCGGACCCGGCGGCGAAGAGGTGTTCTTGCTGCGGCCCGACGAGGGCGCCAAGCCGGGGCAGCGCGTGCATTAGTGATCGCCATATATGTCCAGACCAACCGCCGGACCTACGATTACGGACTTTTAAGGGTTGCGGCCTCGGTCTGCGCCGCCGATTCAATTGCATTAGGGACCGATATTGTGGATACTAAGCATAACCTTCCCCGCCTTTCTGAAAGGAGCCTTCCATGACCGTCGCCCGCCTTTTCGACCGTCACGCTCGCCGCTTGCTGGCCGGTGCCCTTGTTGTTGCCATCGTGTGCCTGCTCGAATCGAACGCCGTTGCCCGCGGAGGCTCAGGGGCGATGCGGATGTATATGAAGGTCGCCCAGGCCCAAATGAAGTGGACGCAACAGCAGATGGCCATCTATCAAAAGCAGCAGAAGGAACAGTACGACGCTTTCATGAAGCGGTTCGACACCAACAAGAACGGCAAGATCGACGGCAAGGAAAAAGGGCCGGCCCAAAAGTATCTGCGTGCGTTGGAACTGGGCAAGGATCCAGACAAGTCGATGAAGACGTTGGGCGGGTCGTCCGCCAGCTTCGGGCCGCGGACGCACACCAAGCCGGCCAGCAGCAAGTCGAAGTAAACCGGTTTCTGGCCGCGCTGCAACGCTACTTCTGGGAATCGCCGATGAATCGAGCCGTGGCAGCCGGAAAGGGGGACTTATCAGCGGCGGCCATCGTGCGTATGCTTGATTACCACGTCCTTCTTTCCCTTCGGTACCATTCCTGCTTTAGGGGGCGCCACGGTTTCGACAGGCGTCTGTTTGGCCTGCGTCGCACCTTCTGGCGCGGGTAAACTGACAGATTCTGGGCCAGGCTTTGCCGACACTTCCTCTTTGGATCACGCCCGCGCTTGGCCTGCCGATCGACCTGGACATCACCTACCAGGCGGCCTGTGCCGCCAGGCGAATCGCCGTTGAACCATCGTGATCTGGCAGCCGTGAACCCGTGAGCGTTGGGTTCCGGGGACATGGCAGAGGTGGCGTAATGCTGTTCATGCGAACCGCCATGTGGCGTCTCGTTGTGTCTCCGCGGGCTGGTCGTCGATCGTCCGACGGCATGCCGTGTCGTAACCCCCCATTGACCTCCACTCTGCACCAAGGACTCGCGGTTAGCCGGCCGCGCCATATGATGTGGATGCGGTTGACGCGATGCCTAACGGGAGACGACGTTCGTGATGCACAAGGTCGAGACAATTCAACAGGCCGGCGATGATCGGATGCTGCACCTCGCAATCCCGGTCGATGGAGCGAAGCGGCGTTACCAAGTTACCGTCCTGGTGCGGCCGGTGCCTGACGCTTCGGAGCCGGGCTCGGGTTGGCCGCCTGGCTTCTTTGAGCAGACCGCGGGCTCGATCCAAGACGATGCCGTACTCGGCGAAAGATCCGCTGAGCGTCGAATTGATCGGTGGCGGACGCTACAATCGGATCCTTGTACCCACCGGACTTCCCCCCATGCCACTGCCGATACCTGGCGACGACCGTTCGCGAGATCAAGCCCACCTGCTCCACTCGCTCCATAACCGCGAGGCGCAGGCCCGGGCCCATGTTTGGGTCCGGGGCCACGGGGCGGTGCTGGTCGACCAGGATGGCAAGGAGTATCTCGACGGGCTGGCCGGACTTTGGAACGTCGTCGCCGGACATGGCCGCCGCGAATTGGCCGATGCCGCCGCGCGGCAGATGAACGAACTCGCCTACGCCTCGTGCTACGCCGGCAGCACGAACCGCCCGGCCATCGCGCTGGCCGAGCGGCTCGCGGGGCTCGGTTACCCCGGCATCAACCGCTTCTACTTTACCTCCGGCGGGGCCGAGTCGAACGAATCGGCCTTCAAGACCGCCCGCTACTACTGGAAGGTCGCCGGCCAGCCCGACAAGTACAAGATCGTCAGCCGCGTCTGGGGCTATCATGGCGTGACGCTGGCCGCCATGTCGGCGACCGGCATCGCGTCGTACTGGCCGATGTTCGAGCCGCGCACGCCCGGTTTCGTCCAGATCGAGAGCCCGTATCCCTATCGTTTCCAGGCCTCCCCAAATGACTCGCGGACTGCGGGTCAACAGGCGGCCGACTTGCTCGAAGCGGCCATCCTGCGCGAGGGTCGCGACACGGTGGCCGCGTTTCTGGGCGAGCCGGTGCAGGGCGCCGGCGGCGTGATCGTGCCTCCTGACGACTACTGGCCGCGCGTTCGCGAGATCTGCGACCGCTACGGCGTGCTCTTGATCGCCGACGAGGTCATCACCGGATTCGGCCGGACGGGCGAGTGGTTCGCCCTTTCGCGCTACGGCATCGAGCCGGATATCGTGAGCTTCGCCAAAGGAATCACCAGCGGCTATTTTCCGCTGGGCGGCATCGGCGTCAGCGACCGCATCGGCGCCGCGATCGACGGCGCGGCCGGCGATCGCACCTGGATGCATGCCTTCACCTACTCCGGGCATCCGGTCGGCTGCGCCGTCGCGCTTGTTAACCTCGCGATCATCGAGCGCGAGGGGCTTGTCGCGCAGGCCGGCGCACTCGGCCGGCGGTTGCTCGAAGGTCTTCGGACGCTCGGCTCGCATCCCCACGTGGGCGATGTGCGCGGGCTGGGGTTGATGTGCGCCGTCGAGTTGGTGGCCGATAAAACGACGAAAGCCGAGTTTCCCGCGGCCGAGCAGGTTGGACCTCGCGTGTATGCTGCGACGCAAGAGCGGGGCCTCTTCACCCGGCTGCGCGGCGACGTTTACAACCTTGCCCCTTGCTTTGTCACCACCGATGCCCAGATCGACCGGATGGTCGAGATTCTAGGTGACTCGATCCAGGCCGTGTTGGGCCCATGACGGTCTCATCACTTCTTGCGGACGTCGAAACCAGCCGAGCTCCCTTCGGTCAGCAGGATGCCGTTGCGTTCCAACAACGAGCCCTTGCGGAAGTGAACCTGCAGGATCGCCACGTTGTAATCGACCAAGGCGCGCCAGTAGGCGATCTCGGCGTCGGCCAGGCGGCGCTGGGCGTCGAGCAACATGTCGAGGGTAGCGGTGCCCACCTCGTAAGAGCCTTTGACCGCCTCGAGCTGCTTGGCGGCCGCCACCCGGCGATTGGACGTGGTGTGGCTCACCTGGTAGTTGCGGTCCAGATCGCGCAGGGCGTTGGTCAAAAGGTGAAACAACTCCAGTTCCTTGTCTGACAGTTCTTCCTTGTCTGACGGTTCAACGCTACGGTTAAGCCCTTCGGAAAGGACCTCCTTCCAATCGAAGCGGACTTCCTCGCTGGTCGGGTCGTCGGCCGGGCGGATCAGGCGGCCGTCGCTCGGAAGAAGCCCCATCATGTGTCGCAGGCGGCTCTCGGCCGTGTAGAGCTGGCCCAGCGCGTTTTCCGCCTGGGCGCGGAAGAGGAAGTACTGCTCGCGGGTCTGTGCTTCTTTCTCGGCCTCGCCGCCCTTGGCGCCCGTCATGTTCAAGGCGTGAACCTTTCGCCACGTCTGCAACGCGCTGTCGCGTCCGGCCTGCACGGCGTTCAGGTTGCGGTAGTGGTAATAGAGATCCCAATAGGCCCGTTCCAGGTCGCTGACCATGTTCCGCACGCCGGCCTCGAAGTCGGCCAGTGCGACGTCGTCGTCGATCCGCGCCAAGACGAATCGGACATTCGTGCCGCGAACGGCCTTTGAGTCGCCCACCGACCCCTTGGCGTCCTGGCTGGCGCCCTGTTTCAGGTCCGATTGCGGCCTAACAGGCGTGAAGAGAAAACCGCCCATGTTTCGCAGCACTCTGGAGTTCCCCAATGCGGTCCGAACGGCCTCTTCAATCGTGAGATCCCAAATCTCGTGGACATCGGGATTGCTGAGCGTGAGTGGGTCGCGGTCGACGTGTACCTGCTCCACTTGCCGTCCGGCCGGGCCCAAATCCATGATGGGCGCGGCTGGCGGCTCCTTCTTCTGTTCTGCAGGTGCCGACTCCGTCGATTCGGGAGGAGCAGCGCGAAGCATGGCCAGCGGGGCCATCATGGCGGCCGCGAGTGCCGCGCCCAGGCAGACTGCCGACCTGGTGAGCGCCGCCCGACTGCGGCGACTGTCGAGAATGCCGTGGAGACGATCATCCAGTACGCCGCGGCGAGCCATCGGCACGGCCACGAGCGCCGACACCTGCGCATCGGACAGGCCCGTCGCCAGCGCGAGCAACTCGCGGGCATAGTCGCTGGCCCGGGCGCCTGAGGCCAACACGATGTCGTCGCAGGCCCGCTCACGCTCGATCCGCATTTGCCTTGCGGCCAACCAGACGAGCGGGTTGAACCAGTACACGGCGCAGGCGACGTGGGCGACCAGTTGCGTAAGCCAGTCCCAGCGGCGGACGTGAGCCAATTCATGCAGCAGCACCAACCGCCGCCGCTCGTCGGGCCAAGCGCCGGCCTCGAAAGGCACCAGCAGCACGGGCCGCAGCGCACCCCAGGTCAACGGCGCAGGTGCCGATTCGCATTGGCGGAGTTGCACACTGCGGCGCACGCCCAATTGCCGGCGCAACTCGTCGAGCAGGTTCAGCCAGCGACGATCGCCGATGACTTGCGAACGGCGGTGCAAGCCGGCCAGTTGCCAGAGTCCGATCGCCAGCGGAACGAGCGACAGCAATCCGCCCGCCGGCCATGCGATCGCCAGCCATGGCATCGCGGAGCGCGGCGGGCTGGTCGTTTCGATGATGGCAGGCGGCAGATTGTGCGGCTCCATTTCCGAACGAGCGGCGATGGGCGGCAAGATGTTCGCCGCATCATGGTGCGGTGCTTCATCGAGCGGCGCGGGGCGATTCGCCTGCGCGAGCCCGGTGTGCCCCGTTGCGGCGAGCTCCGTTGGCTTGGCGGTCCACTGAGGCAGCCAGGCCACTCGCCAGTCCGGCAGCGCCAGCGACAGGACCGGCAAGAGCAGCAAGCTCGCCACGCTCAGGCACCACACCAGGTGCCGCCAGGCAGCCGAGGCCCGGCCCAAGACCACCGCAACGACCACGGCAAGGAGCACAACGGCCGCGCTTTTGAGCGCCGGGTCCGACAATTCGGATGCAGAAACGAGCGTCAGTAGTGAGGACATGTCAGCGTCCCTCCTTTCGAGCTTGCTGGATGAGTTGCGCCAGGCGCTGGAGATCTTGATCGGAAAGGTCGGCGTCGGCCCCTTGCAACAAGGCGGCGACGGCTTTTTCGAGTGAGCCCTCGAAAAAAGTGTCCAGCACGCGGCGCAGCGCCGAGCGACCGGCCTGGGCGCGGCGGCGGGTGGGGACATAGATATAGCGCCCCTGCTGGGAACGGTGCTTGAGATGCCCCTTGTCGACGAGGATCGCCAGCAGGGCGCGCACGGCGGAGTAGCTGGGCGGGTCGGGCAGGGCGGCACGGACGTCGGCCGCCGTGGCCTCGCCCTGTGCGTACACGATATCCATGATCTGTCGTTCGCGGCGGCTCAGTGTGTCGGCGGGTGCGCGGCTCATAGTTGCTAAAAAATTAGCAGCCAGGCGGGAGGCGGTCAATAGCGCCATGCTGAATTATTCAGCACGCCGTCGTGCCGGGAGGAGGTTTGTCCCTCAATCATCAACTCCCAGCCGGTGAAATCCGAGATTTCGGTCGCCACGCCAAAGTCAGCCGCGAAAGAGCCGATCGCCGTCGACATCATCCTCGTCTGCCGCAAGTGGCTAACTTTCTTCGGCATCGGTGGCAAGGCCCCAGACTCGCATGCGAAACGCGAGCGCGTCGTACAAATCATCGTACGTCATGCAGCCAACTTGCACCGAGTCGACCTTCACCTTGTCCGCTCGCCAGCTTAACCGTTCCTTTTCGTCGCCCTCCAAATTCGCCGACCTGCCGATTAAAAGCAAGCCGCTGAACCGAACGTGTCCGCCGCCAAAATCGCGCGAGAACCGTCGGGTCCGCTTGAAATCGTCCAGCGAACAAAACCAGTCGACGATTTGACTGAAGCCGTGATTGAACCGCGGACTCCAATCTCGGGCTGCCCTGTCGCCGACCCGAGAGAAAACGCTGTTCTGCCTGGCGTCTTCGAGCTCCACGAATAAAAATGCGCGCGGCACTCGATTGCCCACGACGAGGTCCGCCGAAAAATCGCCTACGATGGGAAATTCGAATGCGAGGCAGTCGGCCACCGATCCATGTGGCCCACATGTCCCGACGAGGGCGCAGAGGTGTCGCCGCTCCTTGAAAAACTGCTGAATATCGGCACGTTCGGCGAGTTCGGCACGAGACGCCAAAAGCTCGCCAAATTCCCGCAACTCTTGCGCACCTTTGGCGGGATCGAAATCGACATCCGCCAGTTTCTTCATAGCCCTCGGTGGTCTCCGGCTTTGACCGTCCGCAGAGAATCCTTTCGAGCAACGTCGACGACCGTGATTTGATCTTCGTCCACGGTGAAAAAGATTCGCACGTCCGACGTGGTTCGCAGAACGTAGACGCCATGCTCGTCGTCGGGGAAAACGGGCTTCGAATTCTTTCGGACCTCCGGATCGGTACGCCAGTTCCTGAGATGGTCGAACCAAGCATGCACCCGCCGTCGATCTTCATCGGGCAAGCCCGTTACAGCAATCTTCGCCGCATTCGTAACTGCTACGTTCATGTCACATGCACCTCGCGCGCCGCTGATTCGACAGAATTGGGTGGAACGGTCCTCATTTGATCCTATTCTGTAGGATCGCATTGGACAAGCAAAGAGCATTGCCGTCAGGTAATCGAGCCGCCTCCGCCTGCCGCGGCGCGCGGTTTATGTGCGCTGGCAGCCGTAACGTATCAAGCAGTCATGCATGGCGCGCTGGGCCGCGGCCAGGGCTGCGCGGGCACGCTCGGTGAAATCGTTCGGGCCGCCGGAACCGTTGGCCACCAGCCGCCGCCAAACACGGTAAACGGGCGAACGACTTGCGGGCACGACCCTTGTTCTTCGAAAGTGTTTTCGTCCGATCCCGGCGGCGGGTCAACTGTCGGAATCCGACAGTTGGCCATTGGTGGGGGGCGTCCGTCTTTGTCGCCACCGGTTTCCGGCACGGCCCCAGAAGGCATGGTGCGCCACAATGGAGAAGTTGCGGAGGTGTTTGCGGTAAGCTAAAAAGGAAGTGGAAGGGGCCTGTCAAAAGGCGGGCTGTCACACGCCGGTGCCGTGATCCGAGCCACGGTTGTCCCGTCGAGCGATTCGTGCCGCCATGCCGCCTGTCACGCCCTCCCTGTCCTTCGCCGGCGGCACGTTGCTGCTGAAAGACCTTCCGGCGGCGGGCGTCCGGCGCGTTTTTGGCGATTTACCTTGGACCTGGGACGACCGGACGGCCGCGTGGCGCATCGACGCGATCGAGTATCCCGCGGTCCGCTCGGCGATCGATGCTCGCCGCCTGGCGTGCCACGACACCGTACCCAAGTGGCAACCGGTCCGCTGGTCCAAGATCGAGTTGCCGCCGTTGCGAGCGGAGCAGCAAGCGGCCCTGGCGGCCTGGCAGACCGGGCGCCGCGGACTGGTGGTCATGCCCACCGGCACCGGCAAGACCGAAGTGGCCTTGTCGATCGTTCGCGACCTGGCCGTTTCGACGCTCGTCGTCGCGCCGGTGCGAGACCTGATGTATCAGTGGCACCGCCGCATTGCCGAGCGCCTGGGTTACGAGGCCGGCATCGTCGGCGACGGCGTCTATCGCGTTTCGCCCGTATCGGTGACCACTTACGACAGCGCGTTCATTCATACCGAGCGGCTCGGCGACCGGTTCGGGCTGATCGTGTTCGACGAATGTCACCACCTGCTCGGCACCCTGCGCCGCGACGCCGCACGGATGAGCGCCGCGCCGTGGCGGCTAGGCCTGACCGCCACGCCCGAACGATCGGACGGCCGCCATGCCGACTATGCACGGCTCATCGGGCCGGTCGCATATTCGCTTCCCTTGGCGGCGGTCCGCGGTTCCACGCTGGCCAATTACGAGGTGGTGCGGATACCCGTGTTCCTGGCACGCGAAGAACAGGCGCGCTACGACGCCCTGGCCCGCCAAGTGCGGCAATACGTCTGCCAGCGGCGACAGACTCAGCCCGACTTCGGCTGGGCGGAGTTGTGTGCCGATACGGGCAAGTCGCCCGAGGCGCGACGCGCGCTGCGGGCCTATCGTGCCAAGCTGGCCATCGAAGACCGGGCCGAAGAAAAGCTGCGCGTGCTGGAAGACCTGTTCCGCCTGCACGCGGGAAGCCGGACCATCGTCTTTACCGGCTCGAACGCTATGGCCCGCGAGGTGTCGCGCCGCTTTCTCATCCCGTGCCTGCTCAGCCACTGCGGCAAAAAAGAGCGGCTGGAAGTGCTGCGCGGCGTGGAAGACGGCACCTACCCGGCGCTCGTCGCCAACCAGGTGCTCGACGAGGGCGTCGACTTGCCGGCCGCCAAGGTGGCCGTCATCCTGGGTGGCAAAGGCTCGGCGCGTCAGGCCAAGCAGCGGTTGGGGCGGATATTGCGCAAGGCCGGAAACGAGCGGGCCACGTTGTATGAGGTCGTTTGCACGGGCACCAACGAAGAAGACCGCTCGCGGCGGCGGCGGCGAAACGATGCTTACCAGGGAACACGCCATCGTCGAATATGAGGGCGGCCGCGTCCTGCCCGACCGGCTCGACCGCCGCAGGCACGCCCGCTATGCCGGCTATGCCGAGCGGATGCTCACCGTCTATCGGCACGGCGCGGGTCGAACGCGCGGCGAGCTGCACCGCGCGGTGCGCGACATCTTCATCGACGAGCCCGATTGCCCCGTGCGGCGCATCGCAGCGTTCTGCAAGCTGCTCGACGACGCCAGCAGCTACGATTACGACCGGGCAGGCGACGCGGCCGCACTGCGAAAAAAGGTGTTTCAGCTCGCCGCCGCGTCGCATCCGTTGGTCGCGTCGGCCGAGGGCCTCTTCGGCCGAAACGAGCAGCGGGTCAAGGCGGAGATTGCCGCCGAGCTTGGCAGCAGTTGGGACGACATCGACGCGAGGCTGTTTTCCGACATCATCGACTTCCATCGGCTGCGCGAGTTTGCCGGCTACGTCGACGGCCGCGCTCTTTTGGCGCGTTACAACGTGGCCCAGACCCAGGCGGCCCTGTTCGACGCCGTCGAGATGACGGTCTGGGCGGAGGACGATTTCAAAACCATCTTTCGCTATGCGAAGTTGGCGCGGCTGCTGCACACGGTCCGCCGCACGGCCGACGGCAAGTACGTCATTCGGCTGGATGGCCCCGCGTCGTTGCTGCGCGAAACGCGACGCTACGGCGCGGCGATGGCCCGCTTTCTGCCGGCCCTGTTGGCGTGCCGAGGCTGGCGGATGCACGCGCTCGTGCGTACACGCGGGCAGCAGCGGATCAACCGGCTCGAACTTTCGCCGGCCGACGGTTTGACCAGCCATCTGCCGCCGCCCGAAGAGTTCGACTCGTCTGTCGAAGCGGCGTTTGCCGACAAGTGGGGCGTCGCCCCGCGCGAGGGCTGGACGCTGCTGCGCGAAGGCGAGGTGTTGTGCCGCGAGCAGCACGTGTTCGTGCCCGACTTCGTGCTCGCGCACGACGACGGCCGCCGCGTGTTGCTGGAGATCGTCGGCTTTTGGACGCCCGAATACCTGGAAGCGAAGTTGACCACGATGCGGCGTTACCGCGACGAGCGAATCATCCTTGCGCTGGCCGAAAGCAAGCGCCACGAGGCGTTTGCGGAGCGGTTCGCGGCCGCCGGCTTTTCCATCGTCCGCTTCAAAGCCGCGTTGTCGGTGAAGAGTGTGCTCGACGCGTTGCGGTCGCTTTCGCAGAGATAGGGAGTACCGGCTCTGCTTGTCGGAACCCATTGGCTAAAGCCTCGTCCGGCTCCTCGGTCTGATCGCAAACCGAAGCGCCGATTGCTAGAATCAGGGAGCACTGCATCATCGGCTCCCGGACCCTTTATAGCCTTATCGCCCTCGCGCTGACACGAGCCGCCCCTCAACTGGCTCAGAAAGGAGGATCGCATGGGAATCCAGGACATTAAGTTCACGGGCCTGATCCAGAATCGCAAGCTATCCGAAATCACGGGGCCGGAATTCTTCAACGCTTTGGCGGCTTGTGGCTGGAAAGAGGGCACAGGCACGCATTTCTTCCAGCAGCTTCGCAAAGACGGACCATCGCGAGGCATCAACACGCCGGCGGACCTCGTGCGGGCGATCGCCGCCGGCAGCTCGGAGCCGGGTCGCGACGGGAAGACGATTCATCGGATTTGCAGCCAAACCGCCTACCTGATCTACAACGCGACGACACGAACGCTGATCACATTCAGCCAGGGGAGCCCGTCCGCGAGATGGGACGTCGACAAGGCGATTCAGCATCTGAGATCGAAGGCCGGATCGCCCTATGGCGTCGGCAAATGCGCGACGTTCGTCCGGGAGGCAATTGAGGCCGGCGGATTAACCATTTCCCGGACCGGGTCAGGGGCCGCAAAAGACTATGGCCCTCGGCTGACCCAAGCCGGCTTCGTCGCGCAGATGGGCGCTGGCACGCCTTACCAAACAGGCGATGTCGCCGTTATCGACGGATTTACGAAAGCTGCCGCCCAGGGCATCAAGAAAGATCACATCGACGGGCACGTGGCGATGTACGATGGCACGCAGTGGATCTCGGATTTCAAGCAGGTTGGCCTATCGCCCTATCCGGGCAGCGACTACGAGCGGGCAAAGCCAAAGATCGTGATCTACCGATACGGACGGTAGCCGCGATCACGAACAACGTGAACAGGCGAAGGCGAACAGGCCGAAGATCAGCGACCAGGCCAGGCCCGAAATGATCGGGGCGATGATGATCGGCATGGCGCCCAGCATCGCCGCACTGGCGGTGAACAGAATCGGCCGCAAACGCACGACGCGGCTTTCCATGATCGCGTCGAACAGCAAACGACACGCGTGTCGCGTCGCCCCGGCGCCGACAAGCGACGTGTCACGCGGTTGGAACGTCGAGGCGCTCGCGCACAACCCGCCATGTGTGCGCGAGATTGAAGGAAAGGTCACGGACGCCGACACGGGCGAACCGATCAAAGGCTGCGTCGATTACCTGGCATTGAGAACAAACAAGAACATTCCACAAGAATTCGGACTTCAAGACGGTTGGGAATCGGAACGCTTTTTGACCGACGCGGGGGGCCGGTATCGCGCGGCCGGATTGCCGGGGCCGGGAGTGCTGCTGGTTCGTTCGTTCGGCAAAACGATTTATCCTCTGAGCGTGGGGGCGGAAAAAATCGAGGGCTACGATCCCAAGAGCAACTTCATACCCACGACCCCGACGGGCATGCCCCTTTCCAATTGGCACCTCGTTCAGTTCATCGATCCGGGCGTGGATGCCGACTCATATACCTGCGACATGACGCTTTCGGCTGGAATTTCGTTGGTCGGACGGATCGTCGGGCCGAACGACTCGCCGGTCTCCCACATCGAAGCCTTGGGACTGGTCGAAAAGGGCCCGTTCTTCGAGTCCTTGATGGACGACAAGTTCACGCTGACCAATTACCAACCTGACGTGCCGCGAAACCTGTTCTTCAAAACGGGTGATGGGGCCTTGGTCGGACTCTTGCATCTGGAGGGCAAGCCGCCCGCCGACTTGACCGTTCGCCTGCAACCCTCGGTCACGGTCCGCGGAACGCTGATTGAAACCGAAACCGAAGAACCGGCCGCGGGATATGGTATCTATTGCAACTCGTCGAAGCACGGCAACTTCCGGATCGAAGACACGACGACGGACAAGGAAGGCGGCTTCGGAATCAAAGGGCTGATGGCCGGAAACGTCTACGAAATGAACGCGTTCAATGTCCAGCTTTTCTCCAGTGGAAAGAACTGCTTCACGATCGACCTGACGGAAGCCAAGCCCGGAGATGTGGTCGAACTGGGTGACGTTACGGGCAAGAACGCTAAGCGGAAGGAATAGGCAGGGTGAAGAGGCGGTCTTGCCGCCGCTCGACGCATGATGCTATGCTGCTTGCGTAAAGGCCGTCGCGCAAGGAGGTACCGTCATGTTCAAGCGTTTCCTTTGCCTGCTGGGAATTGCGGGGCTTGTTTTGCTCTCGGCAGCCTATGCTGTCGACCACAGCGCCGCCGATGCCGCCGCAGATGGATGGACCGGCCGGTTCGTGTTGGCCAAATCGCCGGCGGTCGTGCTGCGCGAGGCCCCCGACGGTAATTCGGCGACCATCCAACTGTCGCTAACGGGCATCTGGCTCGAGGTGCAGCAAAAGGAGGGCGACTGGCTGAAATTCGCCGAAGGTTGGCTGCCAGTGAGCGACGTCATGGGCGAAGAGGGCGTCGTCGAGCATTTCACGGCACAGCTCAAACAGGGCGAAAGCGTTTTCAGTTATCTTGGCCGGGCGCGCGGTTGGTTGAATCAAAACGACTTCGGCAAAGCCGAGGCCGACGTCAGTGAGGCGCTGCGTCTGGAGCCGCAGAACGCTCGCGCTTTCTTCGTGCGCGGGAAAATCGCCGCTAAACGGCAGCGTAACGACGAAGCGCTGGCAAACTACGACCGTGCGCTGGATTTGTCTCCACGCGGTGCGGCGGTGCTCGCCGAGCGTGGCGTGCGGCTGATGAACCTGGGTGAAGACGAGCGCGCGATTCGCGACTTCGACGCAGCCATCGAAGTAAACCCGGCCGACTCTCACTCTTGGGCTATGCGAGGCTGGTGCCGCTCCAACAAGCGCGAGTTCGAAAAAGCCTTGGCCGATTTGGCGGAGGCCGTGCGGCGAAATCCCCGCGATGCGTACGTGCGCGCTGCCCATGCGGTGGTTTATCTTCGAAACCAGAAACTTGATGAGGCCCTGGCAGAGGCTCAGGAGGCGCTGCGGCTCAATCCAAAGCTCGGCGAAGGATTTGCCACGCGCGGCGCCGTGTACGCATTCCAAGAAAAACTTGACGAGGCCCTGTCCGACCTGAATGAGGCGATTCGATTGGGCGTGGCAGCGGCATCTACGTTCTCATATCGCGCCTACGCCCATTCGCTGAAGGGGAATCTCGATGCGGCGGCGCTCGACTATACGCAAGCCATCTCGCTGAAAGCCGACGATGCCGGTCTCTACTTTCGACGGGCCGAGGTGTGGGCCGGCAAGGGCGACAATGCCAGCGCCATCGTCGATCTCGGAGAATGTCTGAAGCTGGCGCCGCAGACCGTCGAGGCTTACGTTCAACGGGGCCGCTTGCGGAGCGAACCGGATGCGGACGGCGCCCTGCCCGGTGCGGCGCGCCTGGACGAAGCCCTCGATGACTTTCAGCAAGCCTTGCGGCTTGACCCGCGGCACGTGGATGCCCTGATCCACCGGGCCTATATCTGGTCGGCAAAAAATGAAACCGAGAAGGCCCAGGACGACCTCTCCGCCGCCATTCGCATCAATCCCCACGAGAGCGAGGCTTATTGCCAGCGGGCGGGAATTCACACGTCGCGCGGCGAATACGGTGCGGCGATCGAAGACTTGACCGCCGGCATCGGCGCCGAGCCGACGAAGACCGCCTGCTTGCTCGATCGCGCGGTGGCCTTCGCATTGAAGGGCGAATACCAGAAAGCGATCGACGATTGCCAGGCGGTCCTGAAGATCGAACCGAACAACACGATCGCTTACTTTCATACCGCGATGGCGTGCTCGTGGGGTGACCGAAGTGAGGAGGCCTATGAAGCGTATAGCGCCATTTTGCGGATCGATCCGGACGATGCGGGCGCTCTCGAGTCGAGGGGCCACGTAGCAGCTAGGCTAGGCAAGTTTGACATGGCCCTGGCCGATTTCGAGCGGCTGAGGCAGATGAAGGGACACGAGGCTGAGGCGATCCGCGCGCGCTCGCAAGTCTGGGAGTATCAGGGTCAGTGGGACAAGGCGGCGGCCGATTTGACCGAGGCCATTCGGCTCAAGCCCGACGACGCCGAGATGCTCCGCCAGCGGTCAGCCTGCTGGCTACAACTTAAGAAGTTTGACAAAGCGATTGCGGGTGCGAAGGAAACGGTGCGGTTGGAGCCGAATTCAGAGCTGGCCTTGCAGACGCTTCATGTAGCTCAAGAGGCGAAAGCGGGGCGCACCGTCGTCCGGCCGCCAATCATGGGCGCGACGACCGAAACGATAACGATTAATGATGCAGTGTTGGGGAATAGCGAAGCCGGGCCGTTGACGCCTTTGTACGACCTTACATTGCAGGGGCCGGCCGGTTTCCAGCTCGCTCTTGAAGGCGCTCAAATGGAGGAGTTCGAAGACAACGCGGCGCCTTTTCCGCAGCGAGTGCCGATGTTCGACCAAGGCATGGCGCGTTTCAAGCTTGCGGCCGACAAAGAATTGGCGAAAGATCTCTTTGGGCGGATCGAGTCGGCACATTTATCGCCCGAGGAGGCTGCGCGTTGCAACAAGAAGGCCCCGTCACTGCAACTCACGAAGGACAACCTCCATATCGCCAGATCCGGCACAGACGTGATCAAAGTGCTCGTGCTGGCGCATGCCGGAAACGAGCCCGCGAGCGAGCCTGAATTCGAAGTTCTGACGAGCACGGCAACGCGGCGTCTGCCCGAATTGCTCAGCGAGGCAGCGCGCCGCGGCACCGTCATCGCGGCGCTTGACCTGAGCGAGCACCTGCCACCTCTGACGCCATTTTTGCCTTCGCAGCTTTTGCCTTTGACGCCCAATGACCGGTTCGTCCGTTTTACGCTCCGTGGTCCCCAAGGACTGACGCTGGCGCATGAGTTGCCAGTCCCAGGAAAGTTCGACGAGCAGCCGCAGCCGGTAGCGGCCCATTTTGCGTTCTTGCCCGGCATCGAGATGCGGTTTCAGCTAAAGGGACCGCCGATACCCGCGGGTACACCTCTCTACGGCTGGCTGTCAGTGAGTGGTCCTTGGCCGACGGAGCTTGGCCCGCCGGGAAAAACCGAATTGCTGATCGACCCGACCGTCCGCCCGGAAGCGTTCAGGTGCGGTTCGGCGCATCGGTCGATGAAACCGAATGCAGGTTGCCGAAGCGCCGCCAACCAGCGACGCACGACTGGATGTCTCTTGTCGCGGTCGGTGCGGTTGGCTGCGGAGGACGATGCCACTGCCGCACGATCTCGTCCAGTCTCGGTGGGTAGCTGAACGGGACAGGTCCAATATCGAAACACTCAACGTGGCACGAGCACGACAGCCGCCGACTCGTGTGCGCAAAACGGGGCGCAGCTTGTTTGGAGAACGATCTGCGCCCTCTCTTCGCCCGCTGCCACCGGGTTTCGCCGCCGATCGGCAAATCCCTCGCGTTGGAGCGTTGTCATCGCGACTTGGCGAGCATCGCGCTCGGCCTGATCGAGCCGCCACGGCCGGCCGCATCGTCTGGGCTGACGAAACGACCGCCTCCTAGAAAAACCCCTTGTTGATCGAAACGGCCAGTTTGCGTCCGTCGATAATGGCTTTGAGCCGGTTGTGAACAAGAGCCCGCAGCCCGAGAAGCGGCAGCCTCGGACTTAGAAGATCGTCGCGCGGATGAACTACAATGCCTTCGGGCAATTCGAGTGGGACCGGCGGCGTCGCCAAAAGCTCGTCCCGATGCCCCTTCAAATTGCGATGTAAGCCCACGCCTGCCCGGCTTAAGAAGACCGGGCGGTTGTTCAGCGTCGTGCGGCCAATTTCCTTGAGAGCACTGTGCAGGATGCCAGCCCAATCGCGAAGCTGCTCCTCCTTGATCGAAAAGTTCAGCGAATGCCCGACGTCGAGAATGGCCGGAAAGGGCCGCGAAACGGCCGTGCCGACTCGGATGCTCACCCAAAGAATGATTTGATAGGGTCGGATCTCCACCCGCGACGGTCACCTGTGTCGCCGCTCTGTAAAAAGGGCATTGGCGAATGATGGAGCTCATTGATCCAGGTAGAGGTGGACCTCCCCGGCCTCGTAAAACGACGGGTCGGTTTGTGCGACTTCGAGAAGAGCTTTCATCTTCTCGAGCTGATCGGCTGAGATGACATAGTAGGTTTGCGGTCCATCCTGGATGGGCACCGCGCGGCCGGCTTCGAGCGCCTGCCGTTGTTCGTCGACTACCCCTTCACGGACCGCCAGGGCAGCAAAGTGCGCCCGGCGCTTGTCGTGCAAGCAAGATCGGAGACATGCCACCGGTTCTTCTGCGTCAAATCGACGCCTGCCTCCAAGGCCGCATTGGATCTGCCGTAGTCTGCCGCGTCTCCGCCATCACGAATTGGCGGCGTACGTTGATCGCTTTCACAACCTGCCGCGAAGGCGCCACATCGCGGTCGGGCAAGGGATACTCAGTGATGTACTGGGTGAGATGGCGCCTGCGCTGCGAATAAAGCTTGTTTTGAAAGGCCAGGTCGTGGTAGCGCGAGATCAAGGCACTGGGGTGCCGCGGTCCAAGAGGGAGCGGCCAAAGCGGGGGTGGCAACGGTTGCCGCCGGCCGATCGCGCAGGTATATGGTGACGAGCATCAAGCAGATTCCCAATCAGGCGCAAGACGAGAGAGCCGCCGCCTGATTTCTTCCTTATTGAAGCTCGTGCCAACGACTTGGCGGCCAGTAAATCCAGCGGACGACTCCCAGGATGTCCTCGGTTGGCACGCCGCCGAAGAAACGGGAATCAACTGAGCGAGCGCTGTTGTCGCCGAGCATGAAGCATTCACCGGCGGCCAGCACGAGTGGTTGGCTCGGTTCGCCGTAAAACGGTTCAAAGCCGATCTCGCTGTCCACGTAATAGACGTCGCGGTGGACCGTGATGCGACGCAGGTCGATTGAGCAGTCGCTTGCCGCAATCGCGATCCGGCAACGAAAGTCAGATGTCTCGATGCTTGCCGACGATTCGAAGTAATCCGGCTCGAACGTGGCAAGCGCCGCCACATAATTGTTATGCAGCACATAGGCTTGTCCATCGCGGACCGCGAAGCCGAGCGTGTCACCAGGCTTAAGGGACCGATCGAGCCGTCCCGCCGCACGCCCGCGATTGGGCCCGTCCCATTGCGCGACGCCTTTCGCTTCCATCGCCACGTGTCCGTCGCTTTGCAATTCCGCGATGATGCTCGCGCCACCAAATCGCCATTCGAAGCCAAGCTTGCCCGATCCGCTCAGATCGGCGATTTCGCAACTCACCAACACGTCGCCGACGTGGTGCTCATCCAGGTAGCCATTCGTCGGAGTGTGGTCGTTATAGGCGACAAAATCGGTGATTCCGCCGGTGAAGTCGAGCCTGTCGGGGCCGTCGCCGGCGGCGTTCCGCGACCAGCGTCCTCCCTGCTCGCGCCAGCCGCTGGTTTTCTCGCGCGGGCGCCAGCGCGGAGTGTCGTCGCGCAGTTCCTTCGCTACGAGGGCGGTGTCGTTCAACGGCAGCCAAAGATCGGCAGCCACTTGGGGCCCCTTTCGAAGCAGCTTGCCGTTAATAAAGACTTCGCCGCCGGTGATCCCGACCGCTTCGCCGGGCAGGCCGACCACTCGCTTGACATAATTCTCGTCCCGATCCCGCGGATTCACGAAAACCGCCAGCGACCAACGCTCGGTGGGCGTCGTTTTATCGCACAGGATGCGATCGCCGCGAATTGTCTCCGCCTTTACGTCGACGACATGCCGCTCTCGGCAATTCGGACAATTGGTGATGATCTCTTCCCGACGCGGCTCAGCTGCGTTGTTGTGGCGCGCAACCCATGCACTTAGTGAAACGTTGAACCCGCAGCCGCAATTCGCGCAAGCGCGCTTGGCATGGGCGCCGATGATGGTAGGCGCCATGGCGCCCGTCGGCACAATGAAGCCCTCGGCGAAGAGCACCCTGGTGGCCGTGGTCAACGCCGTGTTCACGAGCACCAACGGCACGCTAGCCGAAAGAAACACCGCCGCGGCTCGTCTACCGTTGGTACGAAGGATGATCCTGACCCAGTTCCACTGGATGAGAAGACCGGCGAAGCACAGCATCAGCACGACTATGGCTGTGACGTCGGTGCCTTTACTGGTCCACAGCAAGAGCCAAGCAAGCACCGGCACCACCACCGAGGTGGCCAAAAGCGCCGCGCAAAGTCCAGCGGCCCGCCGTAGGCTCGTCTGGGGCGTCTTCCACCACTGCGCGGCGATATAGAATAGTAGCGTGCCTACCACAAACGACTCTACTAGAGCCGCCACCAGAAGCACAATCAGGCTGGCAAGTGACATGATGTCAAATTCGGTGGAAACGTGAACTCGCCGGTTCCTTACGGCTTTGCCGGAATGCCTAGCGGCATTCTACAACGTGCGCCGCAGGTGCCGCCAGAATCTCACGAATTCCGCCGCTGCGTTCCGCTCAATATCCCAAGCCCGGCCCATTGAGCACGGCCGTGCCCAGCGTGCCGTCGCGCAGGTTGAACATGCTGGGATAACGCTCTCGCCAGCCTTGGTTGCCGTTCGGGCAGTATTGCCGGGCGTTGCCTTCAATCGCGACCACCGTCGGAATGCGGGCTGAAATCGAGGCCGAGTGCAAGAACGACGCGCCCGGACAGGTAAGATCCTGGACGCAGAGAAACATGCCGTATTTTTGGGCCGCGGCGCCCATCAACAGGGCCTCGGTCTGCCCCTTGCACGCCTTGAGGGCCACGCCCGAATAGCCCATCTCGCGCGACAGCAGCAAGCTCTCGAAGTCGATCAGCGACTCGTCGATGACCACCGGCTTGACCTTGGCAGCCGCATGCATGCGGTGATGGGGATGGGCCTTCAGGTCGCGGTGCGTCGGCTGCTCGATATAGTGGACGCGGGCCAGCGCCGCGGGATTTCGCTCTTCGATTTGCCGCAGGAAATCGAGCACATAGCTCACGTCGGCACAGCGTTCGTTGAAGTCGAGCGAATAATGCCACTGGCGACACCCGCGGGCCGTCTGGGCCGCGACCGCCTCGCGTTCGACCCCCAAGACGCGCTCCACGTCCCAGTTCAGATCGTCGCCGTTGAGCTTGATCTTGAGGTGCGTCAGCCCATCGGCGGCGATCCACTGGCCGAGCGTTTCGGGCAGGCCGTCGCCGATCGGCTGTTGCACGTCGGCTTCCGTCAGCGGATCGAGCGCGCCGACCAGGTGATAGAGCGGCATCCGCGGCTTGGGCTCGCGAAGCGTGTAGCGGTCGAGATACTCACCGCGGAAATCCTCGTTCAGCCAGGCCGACAAGTCGCGGCTGACGAATTCAGGGCCGAGAGCGTTGTACGAATTCAACCCCAGGGCCTTGCCGAAGCCGTCGTGAATCGCGGCCTCGATGGGGCTGGCCGCCACAAGCTGGGCCAGCCGCGGCATCGGCTCCTCGATGCCCAACGAGCGCACCACGTCTTGCGTGGTGGCTTCGTGCGTGCCCGCCAGATCGGTCGTGATGTCGAGCGGGTGCCCCTGGCCGCGGTACTGGTCGGCCTCGGCCGCCAGCCGACAGCCCAGCTCGATCATGGCGGCCAACGTCTTTTCGGCGGGCACCTCGCGCGTCGGCCAGGCCCAGGTATTGCTCATCGGCATCGAGCCGAAACCGCGGGCACGCCGGCCGTCGCGCGTTTCGACGTCGGCATGCACGTGCAAGAGAACGGCATCGGTGACCACGCGGCCGCCGAACTTGATCGGGGCGCGATAGCCGATGCGCTCTTGCTCGACCGTCACGCTTTTCAACGAGATGTCGGTGGGCTTCGACACTAGACCAGTCCTTTGCGGACCGCCCAGACGGCGGCTTGGGTGCGGTCCGTCACGCCGATCTTGCGAAGCACGTGTTGCACGTGCTCCTTGACCGTTTCATAGCTGATTCCCAGCACGACGGCGATTTCCTTGTTCGTCTGGCCCAGCGCAAGCTGTTTCAGCACCTCGCTCTCGCGTTGGGTCAACGGCACTTCCACGTCGGCCGCCAGTCGCGGCGTGGCCAGCGCGCCGGTCACGCGCCGCAGTTCCTCGCGTGTCCAGGCATCGCCCCCTTCGGCGACGCGGTGAATGGCGGCCAACAACTCCTCACGCTTCAGGCCTTTCATCAAATAGCCGCTGGCGCCCAGGGCGACCGCGCGGGCCACGTAGGTGGGGTTGTCGTAGGTCGAGAGGACCATGACGGGAATCTTAGGACGGTTGAGCTTGATCCGCGCCAGTGCGTTCAGCCCGTCGCTCTCGCCCATGCGAATGTCGAGCAGCACGAGATCGGGCTTGTGCTTGTCGGTGAGCTTGACGGCTTCTTCGCCGGTGACCGCCTCGGCGATGATTTCAATATCGGTCCCCTGGAAAAGGATCCGCAATCCAGACCGCACGACCTCGTGATCGTCGGCAATTAACAGTCGAATGGACATCGATTACTCCGCTGGTCCGTTCAATTCAAGATTCAATTCAGCGATTATGAGAATAACCTCGGCTCCCGGGCAAGGGTTATAACCGAGGTGGGTTGGCGACGCGTCCTGCTGAGCAGGCATGCCAACCTTAGCAGCACACTATGTTAGGGCACGAACGGCCGGTGATGCAACAGAGCGGCGCGAGTTTTTTCCCTAAACGGTTCAGCTTTGTTGGCAGGCGCGCATGGCCCAAACGAACCATACCTCACGCGGCCGAGAATGAGACATTGGCGGTGGCTGGGGCAGAGCCTGGCCGCGTGCAGGCTGGCACTTCGTTCATCTCGGCGGCCAGGCGATGCCCAGGTTGGACGCACCGGGGCATCGCTTGGCCGCCAGGCTGTCGACGCGCGCCACCCGCTATCTGGCCAAGCTCTGCCCCAGCCACCGCTTTTCCGCGGCAAAACGTCTCATTCTCGGCCGCGTGAAGTATAAATGCCGCTCGCGGCAACGACCCGCCCGTCATGGCGGTCGGTTCTTCCAAGCGGACCGGCTAGCAAACCGCCGGCCTTTGGCGGTATCGTTAGTATATTGTCGACTTCCGGCTCATCAATGCTTTTTTCGCCCACGAGGTGAGTTCGATGCGTTCACTTTCGAGTGGCCCGCCGTTGGGCCTTTGTTGGATTGCCGCCGCGTTGGCAACCGTCGCCACCTTCGGCCCACGCGGTTTGGCTGACGATGCCGACAACTCCCTGCCGGTCTCGGTGGAAAAGCTCTTCGAAACCGTGCGGCCGTCGGTGGTGGTGATCAAGTTCGCCGGACGCGACGGCACACGCGACGGGCTGGGAACCGGATTCATCGTGGGCCGCGACGGGCTCATCGCCACCAACCTGCACGTGATCGGCGAGGCCAGGCCGATTTCGGTCGAGACCGCCGACGGCCAGCGTCACGAAGTCACGGCCATCGAAGCCTCCGACCGCGCCGCCGACCTGGCCTTGGTCCGCATCGACGCTCGCGACCTGCCCGCTCTGGAACTGGGCGATTCCGATACCCTCAAGCAAGGCCAGCCGGTCGTGGCCGTCGGCAACCCGCACGGGCTGAACCACAGCGTCGTGACCGGGGTCGTTTCCGGGCAACGCGAGATCGACGGCCGGCAGATGATTCAGCTCGCCATACCGATCGAGCCGGGCAACAGCGGCGGCCCGCTCATCGACCTCGAAGGGCGAGTCTACGGCCTGCTGACCATGAAATCGCAGGTCACGGCCAACCTCGGTTTCGCCGTGCCCGTCAATCGCCTGAAGCCGCTGATCGAGAAGCCCAATCCGGTTCCGATGGACCGCTGGCTGGCCATTCGCGCACCCGACCCCAAGCAATGGGCGCCGCTGTTCGGCGGCCACTGGCGTCAGAAGGCCGGAAAGCTGCTGGTCGACGGCGCCGGTCAAGGCTTCGGCGGCCGCACGCTCTGCCTGGCGCAACAAGCGGTGCCGGAGTCGCCTTACGAGTTGGCCGTGTGGGTGCGGCTCGACGACGAAGCCGGCGCGGCGGGTCTGGTTTTCGCCAGCGACGGCGGCCACCGCCACTTCGGGTTCTATCCCAGCGCCGGCAAACTGCGGCTGACGCAGTTCGACGGCCCCGACGTCACCACCTGGCACGTGCTCGATGAACGTGCCAGCCCCGACTATTTGCCCGGCGATTGGAACCGGCTCAAAGTGCGCGTCGATCGCGAGAAGGTGCTGTGCTACGTCAACGGGCGGCTGCTGATCGAATCGACGCAGGCCCAGCCGAACCCCGGGCGTGCCGGCCTGGCCAAGTTCCGCGATACGCGGGCCGAATTCAAAGGCTTCGAATTGGCCAAAGAAATCGTGTCGCCGCAAATCGACGCGGCGCTGGCCGCGAAGGTTGAGAGCTTATTGGGCAGCTTGCCGGCCAAGGGCGAAATCGATGCCGACGCCATCGAGCGACTGGCGCCCGAGGGCGAGCTGGCCGTCGTCGCGCTGCGCGAACGGGCCAAGCTGCTCGACCAACAAGCGGCCAGGCTGCGCCAACTCGCGGCGGCCGTGGCCGAGCAACGCGTGCTGGCCGAACTCCGCAAGGAACTGGACCAGGACGAGGGCCAGGTCGATCTGTTGCACGCCGCTCTGCTGATCGCCAAGCTCGACAACGACGATGTCGACGTGGCGGCTTACCGCCAGCAGTTCGAGCGGCTCGCCGACGAGCTGAAATCGCGCTTGCCCGCCGACTCCGATGACGACGCACGGCTCAAGACGCTCGACGAGTTTCTCTTTACGCACCACGGTTTTCACGGCAGCCGAGGCGACTACTACAATCGCCGCAACAGTTACATCCATGAAGTGCTGGACGACCGAGAGGGGCTGCCGATCACGCTTTCGCTGCTGTATACGGAGCTGGCCCGGCGGCTGGGCCTGGATGTGGCAGGGGTGGGGCTGCCGGGCCATTTTGTGGTCGCCTGGCAACCGGCGGAAGGGGAACGACAATTGATCGATGTGTTCGACCGCGGCCAACGTCTGACTCGCGAGCAGGCGCAATCGCGGGTGTTGGCCACGACCGGCCAGCCGCTCGACGACGAGCAGCTCAAGCCGGTCGAAAAGCGGGCCTGGCTGGTGCGGATCCTGCGGAACTTGCAGTCGCTCGCCGGCCGGGGCCGCGACCTGCCCGCGCTGTTGCGATACCTGGATGCCATTTTGACCATCTTGCCCGACTCGGCCGACGACCGCATGTATCGCGCCTTTTACCGCTATCAGAACGGCCAGGGGCGGCTGGCGCTGGACGACGTCGATTGGCTGCTTTCCCACGAGCCGCCGGGTATCGAGCTGGAGCGCGTGGCCGAGCTGCGCGACGCGATTCTCCGCCGCGCGGAGTAAGGTTGCCCCCGTTTCTCGCGGCCAAGTCTCTGTAGGGAACGGACTCCGTGCCGTTGCGAGCGCGCGGAGCGATCATCGAAATTCGGCGGAACGGCACGGAGTCCGTTCCCTACCGAGACTTCGCAGACTCGCACGCGAAAGCGTTCCTGCACCGAGGAGTAAGGTTGACCCACGGCGTTCATCCCGCTACAGTCCGCCGTCACAATTCGGCAGAAAGCGGTAAGGGCCATGAGATGAGTTTGTCTGGACCACAGTCGAAAGCCTGTTGGGTCTCGTGGCTGGCTTGCGCGCTGATGCCGACGTTGGCAACGGCGGCCGACTACCCTCCGCCTGGTCTGATGCGGCCGAACTCGTCTCCCGCCACCCAGTTCGCCGACAGCCCCGATCTTTCCAACGAGCCGGCGGTCGCGGAAGCGGCGCCGTCGTTTGAAGGCCAGATCGCGCCGCAGCAGCAGTGGCTCGACGCGCCCGCCGATCCTTGCCAGCCTGCGTGCCCTTGCGCGCCTGCCCCGCTTGTGGAAGGCCCGCCTCCCGACGCCAGCCCCCTACGGCGATTCATCTGGAATCACGCACCGGAAGGAGTCGTGCCTTACTGGGGACCGCGCACGCCCGATTATCGCAAGGACTTTGGCTTCGGTCGCCCCTTGCCGCCCGGAAACGGTTGGCGGTCGCAGCCTTTCTCCATCAGCGGTTTTGCGGGTGCCACGAACGGCGGGCCGCTGATCCGCAACCACGTCGATGAGTTGCCCAGCGCCTACGCGGGGGCCAATTTCGGCTGGGACTATGACCATTTCTGGGGCATTGAAAAACGGCTCGGCTTTGGCGCCCTGAACCTGACCAACGGACTGCACCAGCGACTGCCGCAAACCGGCCTGAGCGTGACCGGCGAGTACCGCGTGATGTTCTATCCCTTGGGCGACACGCGCTGGCGGCCTTTTCTCACCACCGGCATCGGCTGGAGCGACTTCTATTTCTACGACGACTTTCATCACCGGCACATCAACACGCTGTTGAGCTTTCCCTTCGGCGTGGGCCTGAAATACCACTGGAGCGACCACTGGGCCTTGCGGATCGACCTGATGGATGAACTGACGCTGAGCAGCGCCCAGACTTCGACGTTCAATTATGTGGCTCTCACGGCCGGACTCGAATTCCGCTACGGCAAGCGGCTGTTGAACATGCCTTGGCACCGCAAGTAGGGACCCTGGCCCCACCCTACGTTGCTCTTTTCCAGACCAACACCGCCAGCGGCGGCATGGTGACGTTCAGCGAATGCGAGCGGCCGTGGACCGCGATCGGAACCGCATCGGCGCCGCCGGCGTTGCCCATGCCGCTGCCGCCGTAATACTCGGCGTCGCTGTTGAGCACTTCGCGCCAGTGGCCACTGGTCGGCACGCCTAGCCGATAGTTGTGCCGCGGCACCGGCGTAAAGTTGCACGCCACCACGATGCCTGTCTGGTCGGTCTTGCCCCGACGCAGATAGTTGAGGATGCTGTTCTCCGTATCGCAGCAATCGATCCACTCAAAACCGCCGGCCTGTACGTCTTTCTCGTACAGCGCCGGCTCTTGCCGGTAAACGCGATTCAGGTCGGCCAGCCAGTTGACCACGCCCTGGTTGCGCCGGTCGTCGAGCAGACCCCAATCGAGCTGCCCCTCGTGGTTCCATTCACGCCGCTCGGCGAACTCGCTGCCCATGAACAGCAGCTTCTTGCCGGGCAAGGTGAACATGTAGCCGTACAACAGCCGCAGATTGGCGAACTTCTGCCATTCGTCGCCCGCCATCTTGTTCCAGATCGACCCCTTGCCGTAAACGACCTCGTCGTGCGAGAGCGACAGCACGAAGTTCTCTGAATACTGATACATCGCCCGGAACGTCAACGCTTTGTGCTCGAACTTGCGATAAACCGGATCTTTGGCCATGTAGTGCAGTGTGTCGTGCATCCAGCCCATGTCCCACTTCATGCCAAAGCCCAGTCCGCCCACGTACAGCGGCCGCGAGACCATCGGCCAGGCGGTCGATTCCTCGGCGATCGTCTGCACGTCGGGACAGGCCCCGTACACCTGCTGGTTCATCTGCCGCAGAAAGCTGATGGCCGCCAGGTTCTCGTTGCCGCCGTGCTCGTTGGGAATCCATTCGCCGGCCTTTCGCGAGTAGTCGAGATAGAGCATCGAAGCGATGGCGTCGACCCGCAGGGCATCGACGTGATACTTGTCGAGCCAAAAGACGGCGCTCGAAGTCAGAAAGCTCCGCACCTCGTTGCGGCCGTAGTTGAAGATGAAGCTCTTCCAGTCGGGATGGAAACCGAGCCGCGGGTCGGCGTGCTCAAAGAGGTGCGTGCCGTCGAAGTACGACAAAGCGTGCCCATCGGTGGGAAAGTGAGAGGGAACCCAGTCGAGAATCACGCCGATGCCGTGCCGGTGCAGCTCGTCGATCAGGTACATGAAGTCCTGCGGCGAACCATAGCGGGCCGTGGGCGCGAAGTACGACGTACACTGATAGCCCCATGACCCATAGAACGGATGCTCCATCACCGGCAAGAACTCCACGTGCGTGAAGCCGCAGCGTTCGACGTGCTCGATCAACTGCGTGGCCAGCTCGCGATAGCCCAGCCACGTGCCGTCGGGCTTGCGCCGCCACGAACCGAGATGCACTTCGTAGATCGAGATCGGGGCGTCCAGCGCATTGCGGCGATAGCGAGAAGTCATCCAATCGTGATCGCGCCAGTCGTAATCGAGCGGTTGCACGATCGAGGCGGTCTTCGGCGGCACCTCGCCATAGAAGGCAAACGGATCGGCTTTGTCGACGACGTAGTCCGCATAGTTCGATTCGACGCGATACTTATAAACCGTGCCGGGCCCGATCTGGGGCACGAAGCCCTCCCAGATGCCCGAACTGCCGCGCGACCGCAACGCGTAGCTTCCGCGGCCATAGGCTTCAACCGTGATGCGGCGGGCATTCGGCGCCCAGACGGCGAACGCCGTGCCGGCCGTGCCGTCGAGCGTGGTGGGATGCGCGCCCAGCTTTTCGTATAGCCGGGCGTGCGTTCCCTCGTTGAACAGGTAGAGGTCGTCTTCGCTCAGCAAGCTGAAAGGGCTGACTTTTGGTTTATCTGCTTGAATTACGGCCATGATTCGATTTTGGATTTTGGATTGTTTGGTAGGTTCTGTGTAGGGTGGGACCAGCGAGCTTGCGAGCGCCGGCCCACCCTACGCCGCACACTGGCTCGCCTCCAACAACTCAGTAATTCCCAGCAGCGGCACCTCGACCCAATCGGGACGGTTGTTCAATTCGTAGTTCAACTCATAGACCGATTTTTCCAGCAGCAGCGCGTTCAAGAGCAGCTTCAACTCATCGAGGGATGAGGGCAAAAACGACGCCTGACCGGCGATTTCCAGATACTTGCTCAAAAATCGCGCGCTGGCCCACAGATACCAATGTCGGGCCGCCGACCGCAACGACTCACGTGTTTCAGGAAATTGCTCGATGTGCTGAAAATACGCCGTGTAGGCGGCGTAGTGGAACGAACGGATCATGCCGGCCACGTCGCGCACCGGCGAACGCTTCATCCGCCGCTCGTTGAGCGACCGGGCAGGCTCGCCCTCGAAGTCGATGATCATGAAGTCGTTGCCCGTGTACAGCACCTGCCCCAAGTGGTAATCGCCGTGCGTGCGGGTCCGCAGGGCGCGAATGCGCCGGCTGAGGATGGCGTGCAGGCAGCGGTCGAGATCGCGATCGTGTTCCAGCACCGCCCTGGCGTCGGCCTGCACCGCCTCGCCCAGCACGCTCAGCCGCCGCCGCAACAGCGCCAGCGTTTGCGCCGTCAGGTTTCGCATCGACTGATAGAGCGAACGCTGATAGTGCTGCGTGAAGGGCTCGGCCGCAAACTCCGGCAAGGTCGTTTCGCCGGCCAGCGCCTTGTGCAGCTCGGCCGTGCGCTGGCCGAGCAATTCGGCCGAGTGGCGGAAGACGCCCAGTCGCTCGGTCGCCGTGCGCGAGATTTCGCGCTGTGCCAGATCGACCAACGATTGACCGGCTTGCAGGTCGTCGCTGTCGGTAATCTCCATCGGTTCGACGGCCGCCTGTTCGAAGTACCGCGCCAAAACTTCCAGCGCATGTTGCCACGCCGTTCCCTGGTTCGGCACAAAGCCGCTGAGCATGCCCACCACCAGCGGTTCTTCGCGGCCGGCGCGATACTCCATCCAGCCGGCCACCGGCGGTATGTGGTCGAATTTGGCCTCCTCCGTGAGAAACCGTCCGACTTCCAAGTCGGGGTTGACGCCGCGTTGCGCATGGCGAAACAGCTTGAACACGAACTGGTCGCCGTAGGCCAGCGAGCTGTTGCTCTGTTCGCCTTTGAGCACCGTGGCCGCCGGCAGCGTGCTTGTGGTGTCGGCGTCCCGCCGGCTGGTTGTGCTATCGGCGTCCCGCCGGCTGGTTGTAATGTCGCCGTCCCGCCCACCCACATCCTCGCCGTTGTGCCGGCTGATGCCGATGCTCCGCCGCAGAAGCTTGCTGCCGTGGCCGGCCAATTCACCCGCGCGGCCCTTGAACCGCCGCCGCCGCCGCATCGCTTCCAGCAGCCCGCTGGTGAATTCGTTCCGCCAGAGCGCGTCGTAGAGCAGCCCCGGCTCGGCCTCACCGGCGATCTGCAGCCGGCAGATCGGCGCCTGGGGAACTTTGCTCTGCAGCTCGGCGGCCGCCTGCGAAGGGGCAAAGGCCATCGGCCAAACGTAGGTTTCCGTTTCACCGATCACGTAATCCACCCGCAGGATGGCGATTACGGTCGGTCCGGCCTCGTCCTCATGTTCCATGACGATCGTGTCGACAATCTGCAGCGACTGGATAATCCGCGCCTTGGCACCGAACCAGCGCCGCAAGCGGATGGCGTCGCGCAAGATCGCTTCCAAGCGTGTCTTGGTCCGGCCTTTCTCGAAGGCGTTCGTCCATGCTCCTTCGACTCGCAGGCTGGGCATCTCGGCCGCCGGCACGACCACCGCGCCGTTGCCGCCGACCGGCTTGGGCTCGATGGCGAACCAGTAAAAGGCGTGCGGCGAAAGCGTCAGGAAATACGGCTCCTTGGTGATGTGCGGAAAGGCCGTGCGGCCGAACATCTCCGTCGGCATCTGCCCCTCGAAACGCCCCAGGTCGATGGCCGCGCACTGCGCGTAACGCGACAGGTTGGCCACCACCAACACCTGCTCGCGGTCGTCGGCCCGCACGAAGGCCAGCACCTTGGGATTGTCGGGAAAGAGAAACTCCAGCGACCCGCGGCCGAACACCGGGTGCCGCTGCCGCAGGCCGATCAACCGCTTCGTCCACCACCACAGCGACTCCGAGTTGAGCCGCTGCGTCTCCACGTTGACGCTCTGAAAGTGGTATTCCGCGTCGATGATCGGCGGCAGGTAAAGCTGCTGCGCGTTGGCCCGCGAAAAGCCGGAGTTGCGGTCGGGGCTCCACTGCATCGGCGTGCGCACGCCGTTGCGGTCGCCCAGATAGATATTGTCGCCCATGCCGATCTCGTCGCCGTAATAGATCACCGGCGTGCCGGGCAACGAAAACAACAGCCCGTTCATCAACTCGATCTTGCGGCGGTTGTTCCCCAGCAGCGGCGCCAGCCGACGGCGGATGCCGAGGTTGATGCGCGCCTGCCGGTCGTGGGCGTAGACGCGATACATATAGTCGCGCTCTTCGTCGGTGACCATCTCCAGCGTCAGCTCGTCGTGGTTTCGCAGAAAGAGAGCCCACTGGCAGTTGGCCGGGATCGACGGCGTCTGCTGCATGATGTCGACGATCGGAAAGCGGTCTTCCATCTGCGTGGCCATGAACAGCCGCGGCATGAGCGGAAAATGAAACGCCGTGTGGCACTCGTCGCCGGCGCCGAAATAGGAAATGGCGTCTTCCGGCCACTGATTGGCTTCGGCCAGCAACATGCGGTCGGCGAATTTGTCTTGAATGTGCTTGCGCAGCTCGCGCAGCAGGGCGTGCGTTTCGGGCAGGTTCTCGCAGTTCGTCCCCTCGCGCTCGAACAGATAGGGAATGGCGTCGAGCCGCAGGCCGTCGACGCCCATCTCCAGCCAGCGGTCCATGACTTGAAACACGGCCCGGCGGACGCGTGGACTGTCGTAGTTCAGGTCGGGCTGATGGCTGTAGAAGCGGTGCCAGTAATAGGCCTGGGCTTCGTGGTCCCACGACCAGTTGGAGTGCTCGAAATCCTGGAAGATGATTCGCGCGTCCTGGTATTTGGCGGGCGTGTCGCTCCAGACGTAAAACTCTCGCCAGGAACTGCCCGGCCGCGCCCGCCGCGAACGCTGGAACCAATAGTGCGCGTCCGACGTGTGGTTCATGACCAACTCGGTGATCACCCGCAGGCCGCGATCGTGCGCTTCGCGCATGAACGTCTTGAAGTCGCGCAGGGTGCCGTAGATGGGATTGATGTCGGTGTAATCGGCGATGTCGTAGCCGTCGTCGCGCAACGGGGAAGGATAAAACGGCAGCAGCCAGAGGGCGGTCACGCCGAGATCCTGGAGGTAATCAAGTTTGTCGGTCAGGCCGACAAAATCGCCGATGCCGTCGCCGTTGCCGTCGCAAAACGCGCGCACGTGCAGCTCGTAGATGATAGCGTCCTTGAACCAGAGCGGATCGGCCGGCAGCGCCGCCACGTGACCGTTTTTACCGTTGTGCATTTATGAGGGTTCAGGGTTCAGGGTTCAGGGTTCAGGGTTCAGGGTTCAGGGTTCAGGGTTCAGGGTTCAGGGTTCCGCGCGCTGTGCGTGAGAGGCACCATCACGCGGAGCGCGATGCGCAGCACGTCCAGGGTGTCTCCGGACTTTTCTGAACCCCGAACCCTGAACCCTCTTCCTCTGGGCTTTCCTGAACCCTGAACCCCGAACCCTGAACCCTCTTCTACAGAAAGTATTCAAACTCATGCTCCGTCCTCACCCAACGCCTTACCCTAAATATGTGTGCGGGCACGACTTGCGGATCGAGCTCCACGTAGTTTCGCTGGCCGTGCCATAGGTAACGACCATCACCGAGCAAGTCGTGTACCTGATACGGCCGATTCGCTTCGATGCCCAGTCTCGCGACGGGCACGCTGATCCAACCCGAATGCCGGTGATAGGGATCGAGATTCACCACCACCACGACCAGGTTCGAGCCCGACTGCTTGCTGTAACAGAGGAGCTGCTCGTTGGTCGACTCGTGAAACTCCAAGTTGGCGTCGCCCTCCAGCGCGGGGTTCTCGCGGCGGATGGCATTTACGCGGCCGATGAACTCCGCCAGGCTGTCGCCGCGCGTGATGTCCCAGGGAACAATCTGATATTTTTCGGAGTTCAGGTACTCTTCGCTGCCCGGCTCGCGGGGCCGGCCCTCGCACAACTCGAAGGCCGGGCCGTAAATGCCGTAGTTGGCGCCCAACGTCGCCGCCAGCACCAGCCGTGCCATGAACGCCGGCCGCCCGCCGGTCTGCAGATACTCCGGCAGAATATCCGGGGTGTTCGGCCAGAGGTTCGGGCGAAAGAATTCTCGCACCTTCGTCTGCGTCAGCTCGGTGAAGTATTTCGTCAGCTCATAGCTGGTGTTGCGCCAGGTGAAATAGGTGTATGACTGCGTAAAGCCCACCTTCGCCAGTTCATACATCACCTGCGGCCGCGTGAACGCCTCCGACAGAAAGATCACGTCGGGATGCTCGCGTTTCACCTCGTCGATCACCCACTGCCAGAAGGCGAACGGCTTGGTGTGCGGATTGTCGACGCGAAAAATGTGGACGCCGTGCCCGACCCAGAACGTAAAGATGCTCTTCAACTCGTCCCACAACTCGCGCCAGTGTTCGGTCTCGAAGTCGATCGGATAGATGTCTTGATATTTTTTGGGAGGGTTCTCGGCATACTGAATCGTGCCGTCCGGCCGCAGCCGGAACCACTCGGGGTGCTCTTTCACGTAGGGATGGTCGGGCGAGCATTGCAGGGCCACGTCGAGCGCCACCTCGATGCCCAGCGCCCGGGCCTGCTCGACCAACGTGTGAAAATCGTCGAACGTGCCCAGTTCGGGGTGAATCGCCTTGTGTCCGCCTTCTTTGCCGCCGATGGCCCAGGGGCTGCCGGTGTCGCCCGGCCCGGCCCGCTCAACGTTGTTCTTTCCTTTGCGAAACGAGGTGCCGATGGGATGGATGGGCGGCAAATAGAGCACGTCGAAGCCCATCGAGGCCACATAAGGCAGCCGCCGCGCGCAATCGGCCAGCGTGCCGTGGCGGCCCGGCCCGTCCGCGCAAGACCGCGGAAACATCTCATACCAGGCGCTAAAGCGGGCCTTGGGCCGATCGACCACCACGGCCAACTCGCGGTCGTAAGTCGTTTGCCGCGACCGGTCGGGATATTTCCGCATCAGCTCGACGAGTGCCGGATCGAAGGCCGCCAAGGTGCGCGCGGTTGAGCCGCGCTCGGCCGAAAGCGCGGCGGCGGCTTCTTCGAGCCGGGCGGCATCCGCGCCGGCGGCACGGTCCGCGCCCTCGCACACTAATTGGGCACCGATCAACAGCTCGACGGACACATCCTGGTCAGCCTCGATGCGCTTGCGCATGTCGCGGCACCAAGTGTCATAGCGGTCTACCCAGGCTTCCAGCGTGTAGTAGTAACGGCCGATTTGGGTGACGTTGAACGCCCCCAGCCAGCGGTCTTGGCCCAGGGCCTCCATGACGACTTCGTGCCAGTCGTCTTCCGCTTCGTGACGGTAGCGGAGCACGGCGCGCACGAGCTCATGGCCGTCGGCAAAGGCGGCTGCTTCGACCACCACCTGCTCGCCGGTCGTCCGTTTGATCGCATAGCGACCGCCGTCGATTTCCGGCTCGACTTGGGCGATCACCACTCTTCTGCGTCCATCATCGACGTGCATCACTGGATTCCTGTTCCGATGCGTAAGAAACCAAGGTAGGGCAAATCGCATGCCGGGAATGGGTCCGAACGACTAAAGACCGCGGACGCGCACGGGTCCGATGCCACATTATGTCAAACCCATCGGAGGCAATGGCCAACCGGCGGGCCCCTCGCTACATTACGAGTGCTAGCACCACTTCCCTCCATCGGGAACGCCCCTTTCATAACCACCAACCCACGGCGGTCAACCGCCGGCAATGGACTGCCATGACGCAACGCTCCTTTGTTCACCTGCACTGCCATAGCCATTTCAGCCTGCTCGACGGCGCCAGCCGCATCACCGATCTGGTCAAGCAGGCCAAGACGCTGGGCATGAATGCCCTGGCACTCACCGACCACGGCAACCTCTACGGCGCGCTGGAGTTCTATCAGAAAGCCAAGGCCGCCGGCATCAACCCCGTCATCGGCTACGAAGCCTACATCGCGCCCGGCAGCCGCTTCAACAAGGACGTCAGCAAAGACGATGAAGCCAGCTATCACCTCACGCTGCTGGCCCGGAACCAGACGGGCTTCAAAAACCTCATCAAGCTCGCCTCGGCCGCGTTTCTGCAAGGCTTTTATCGCAAGCCGCGGATCGACAAGGAGTTGCTGACGGCTCATCACGAAGGACTCGTTTGCCTCAGCGGCTGCGTGTCGGGCGAGTTCAGCCGGGCCCTGCTGCGGGGCCAAACGGCCGAACCCGATCTGAAGCAGGCCAGCGAGATCGCCGCCTGGTTTCACAAGCTGTTCGGCGACCGCTACTTCATCGAAATCCAGAACAACGGCATCGAAATCCAGCGGATGGCGATGGAAGGCGCGGTCGAAGTCGCCCGCCGCATGGGGCTGCCGTTGGTCGCCACCAGCGATGCCCACTACGTCAACCGTGCCGACGCCGAAGCCCAGGACGTGCTGTTGTGCATCAACACCGGTAAGTTCCGCACCGACACCAATCGCATGCGGATGGAGGGCGACCAGTTCTATCTGCGCGGGCCCGACGAAATGTACGCCGCCTTCCCCGGCTTCGACGAGGCCGTGGCCCGCAGCCAGCAGATCGCCGATAGCGTCAACATCGAGTTGGAGTTGAACAAGCGACACTTTCCCACGTTCGACGTGCCGCAGGACAAGACGCCCACCGACTATCTGCGTGAGCTTTGCCTGGAAGGGTTGAAGCGGCGTTACGCCGACGTGCCCGAAATGTGGGCCGACTGCGTGGGGCGACCTTCCCAGGTCGTCGATGACGCTACGCCGGATACCGACTTAGCAACACCGCCGCACGTTGACGACCTAGGAAGGTCGCCCCACGTTGACGACCTAGGAAGGTCGCCCCACGTTGAGTTGGCCCCGCTCGTCATCGAGCGGCTGGAACGCGAGCTCGACGTGATCGACAAACTCGGCTTCCCGAATTACTTCCTCATCGTCTGGGATTTCGTGCGGTTCGCCGCATCGCGAAACATTCCGGCCACGGCCCGCGGTTCGGGCGTCGGGGCGCTCGTCTCCTATGCCTTGGGTCTGAGCCACGTCTGCCCGTTGAAGTATGATCTGCTGTTCGAGCGGTTCCTCGACATCAGCCGTCTTGAGGCGCCCGATATCGACATCGACTTTTGCAAAGACCGCCGCGGCGAGGTGATCCAGTACGTCAAGGAAAAATACGGCGAGGAGAACGTCGCCCAGATCGGAACCTTCGGTACGCTGGCGGCACGGGCGGCCATTCGCGACGTCGGCCGCGCCCTGGGCCTGCCGATTCCGCGCGTCGATGCGATCGTGGCGATGGTGCCCGAAACGCTCAACATCAAGCTGAGCGAGGCGCTCGACCAAAGCGAGGACCTGAAAAAGATTCATGCGGCCGACCCGGAGGTGCGTGAGCTGCTGGACCTGGCGATGAAGATCGAGGGGCTGGCCCGCAACGTCGGCACGCACGCCGCCGCAGTCGTCATCGCCGATCGCCCGCTCACCGAATACGTGCCGTTGCAGCGCGTGACGGGCAAGGAAGAAATCATCACCCAGTGGGCCATGGGCGACGTGGAACGCGCCGGCCTGCTGAAGATGGACTTTCTCGGCCTGCGGAACCTGACGATCCTGTCGAAAGCGGTCGACCTGATCGAGCAATCGACCGGCCGGCGGGTCGATCCTTACAGGTTTCCGCTGGACGACCAGGAGACGTTCGCCCTGCTCTGCCGCGGCGAGACGAAGGGCATCTTCCAGCTCGAAAGCGGCGGCATTCGCGACCTGTTGCAGCGGATGAAGCCCGACCATTTTCGCGACATCATCGCCACCAACGCCCTTTATCGGCCGGGTCCGCTGGAAGGCGGCATGGTCGATGACTACATCCAGGTGAAGCACGGCCGCAAGCCGGCGGAGTATAAGCATCCGGTGATGAAAGACATCCTGGAAGAGACCCACGGCGTAATGGTCTACCAGGAGCAGGTGATGCGAATTCTGAATCGCTTGGGCGGCATCGAGCTGCCCAAAGCCTACACCTGCATCAAGGCCATCAGCAAAAAGAAGCTGGAGACGATCGCCAAGTTCCGCGAGCAGTTCGTCGCGGGTTCGACGGCCCAGGGACTGACGAAGCACGAGGCGAGCGACTTGTTCGGCATGATCGAAAAGTTCGCCGGTTATGGCTTCAACAAGAGCCACTCCACGGCTTACGCCCTGATCGCCTACATGACGGCCTATCTCAAGGCCCATTACCCAGTGGAGTTCATGGCGGCGCTGTTGTCGGGCGACATTCAGGGCCGCAACTTCAAGAAGAAGGACTCGCTGGTCGAGCACCTCGAAGATTGCCGCCGCATGGAGATCGAGGTGGTGCCGCCGGACGTGAACCGCAGCCACGGCGACTTCACGGTCGTCGAGGGCAAGATCGTGTTTGGTCTGGCGGCGATCAAGGGCTGCGGCGGGCAAGCGGCCGACGTGATTACCGCCGAGCGCAAGTCGGGCGGGCCGTTCCGCGACCTGTTCGAGTTCTGCGAGCGCTGCGATCCGACCGGCGTCAACCGCGGGGCCATCGAATCGCTCATCAAGGCGGGCGCCTTCGACTCGTGCGGCGGCCGGCGGTCGCAATGGCTGGCCGTGCTCGACAAGGCCGTGCAAGCGGGCGCTTCGGCCCTGGCCGACCGCAAAAGCGGCCAGCGCGGCTTGTTCGATTCGGGTGACGACGGGCCGGCCACGGGCGGCAAAGCGATTTTGCCAGACCTGCCCGAATGGCCCGAACGCGAACGCCTGGCCAACGAAAAAGAGGTGCTGGGCTTCTATCTGTCGAGCCATCCGCTGGCGGAGTATCAGTCGACGTTCGACACCTATTGCACGCACAACACGGCCACCGCCGCCACGCTGCCGCACAAGACCGAGGTGCTCTTGGGCGGCATGCTCAGCGCCATCAAGTTCACGCACTCCAAGAACCCCAAGCCGGGTGCGCCGTCGAAATATGCGATGTTCGACCTGGAAGACATGGCCGGCATGATCCGCTCGATCGTCTGGCCCAGCGACTTCGTCAATATCGGCCATCACGTGCAGGCCGACCGCGTGTTGGCCGTGCGCGGCACGATCGACAAGCGGCCCGGCAGTGAAGAGGCGAACCTGATCGTCAACGAGTTCATTCCGCTGGAAGAGCTGAAGGCCCGCTACACCAAGGGTGTTGCCGTGCGGGTCGACGAGCAGGCGCACGGCGAGAAGGCGTTGGAACGGCTGCGAGAGATCGTGCGCGGCTATCCGGGCAACTGCGAGCTGCAACTCGTGCTGGTGTTGGCCGACGGCTGCAAAGTTTACTGTCGTTGCGATGATGTGCGGGTGGAATTGAACGACGAGATGCGTGTACGCATCGAAGAGCTTGTGGGTGCGGAGAACTTCCGCACGTTTGCGGCGCCGCCGGCGACAAAGCCCGCCTCGAACGGCCGGTCGCGCAGTCACGGGCGCGGCCCGGCGCTCGCCCGCGTGTGACGGACGACTGCCGCGATTGTCGTCTTTCGCTCCTCGAAAGAACGCCCTTTAGCGGAGCCGTCGACGTTTTTGCTTTGCATCCGCGCACAAAGACGCTACAATGCATCCACTCCCCTAGAATGAAGATCACATCGAAAACGGGGTTTGGCCATGCGTGCGAGTATTGTCGTGGCGTCACACCAGGAAGGTGAACGGCTGTGGCGCACCATCGAGTCGTGCGTCGAAACGACGATCGGCTTGGAGCGAGAGATCGTCGTCGCGGATGACGCTTCATTTGATGGCTCGGTCGAAGAGGCGATTCGCCGCTTTCCGCAAGTGCGTCTCTTCCGCCATGAAGAGCGGCTCGGCGCATCGCCGTCGAAGGCGCTGGGCGCCCGCCACGCTCGCGGCGACACGCTGGTTTTTCTCGACGGGCATTGCAACCCCGAGTGCGGCGCGATCGAGCGTCTGATTGACGACGTCGAGCAGGTGAAAGGCCAGGCGATCGTTACGCCGGCCATCCCCGCCCTCGACGTCCCGAGTTGGAAAAACGCGGAATCGCAGATCGGTCACGGCTACTTCCTGGATCTCGAAGAGTTCCACTGCGGGTGGCTGCCGCTGGGCGAGCTGCGCGGCGTGTGGAGAGGGCCAAGAAAGTTTTACGAATCGCCGGCCCTGATCGGATGCGCCTTGGCCGTCGGCCACGAACTCTACGACAAGCTGGGCGGTTTCGACCCGCACATGCGCTGCTGGGGCGTCGAGGATCTCGACTTCGGGCTAAAAAGCTGGCTGATGGGCTTCCCCATTCTTCACGACCCCGAGGCCGCGATCGGGCATCGGTTCCGTGCGGCCTTTGAGAATTTTTCGGTGCCAATGGAGCACTTGCTGGCCAACCAGTTGCGGATGGCGCGGAAGAACTTCACCGACGCCACCTGGTCGGATTGGGTCGAGCGTTGTCGGTCGCGGCATGTGGGCCGCCTGCCGGACCATCCGGAGGGACTTTGGACGCTGGCCTGGGAAGTGTTTCAAGCCGATCGCCGCAGCGCCGACCACGAGCGGGCGATGCTGCTGGGGCATCGCCACCACGACGAATTCTGGTATGCGGAACGGTTTGGGCTCGAATGGCCGCGGCTGGCGACGACGGCGTCGGTTACGGTGCCGCGCCTGTTTTCCGCGCAGCCGAGCCCAAGTCCGAGCCCCAGCCCGCCGCCATGCGAGGTCACCGGGGTCACACCGGCGACGAAAACCCTCTGCGTGGGCGTCTCGCAAACTTTCACCGCACAAGGGACGAACCTGAAGAATATCACGTGGTCGACCGGCGGCGCGGGAACGCCTGACACCGGAAAAGGATCGACCTTTTCGACAAAGTTTAATCAGCCAGGTGTTTACACCGTTACGGCGAAGTGCGGTAAATCGTCCGCGTCTGCGACTGTGACTGCTGTATCGATCACGTTTGCGCCAAATCCTGTTAGAACAGGCATGATCAAACCGCTGCCGGCGAACAAGTGCAACATTCAAAATATCAGCATCTCGACGACCGTGGTTGCGACGGTTCGCCCGTCTTCCGCCGTCGGCTCTGTGACGATCAGCCTTAGCGGAGCGGATCGAGCGACGCTTTTGGGCCAGCCCGTCGTCAACCCGCAGCAAGGCACCATCACCGTGCGGCTGACCGGCACGGCAATGACGCCTAAACGCGTTGCTGACACCTTCCTTCAGGCGAGCCTCGGAAGCAAAGTTTGCAGCAAGGTGCCGGTGTTTGTGATTGTCCCGTACAAGGTGGTGCCCGTGTCGGCTGCGCCGACAGTCGTGAACGGTACGAATAAAAATCTTACCGCCTGTACGAAACCGGCGTACACCTGGAGCCTAAAAAGTGGATTCGTCTATTTAGCTTCCGTCTACGGGATCACCCAAACCGTCCAGGTATTGGATCAGTTTAACGCGCCGCTCGACCGGATGTACAACGGCGCGCCCGTGTTCGAGAACGTTGGCAAGGGCTGGTTCCCAATTAACGTGACCGTCAATGGGGCGTCCTACCCCGATCCGGTCGGCCAGTTCTTTCCTGGCGCCCAGAATCCGAAAGTTGACGCGAACAGCACGGCAGCCCAGCAGTGGCCGGGAAGAGTCCGGTGCCAGCCGACGCCACGCCGCCCGATGTCCAGAATATTTTCATCAAAATCGCGGGCATCACCCTCAATGTCGGCGTTGTGAACCGTATCGTCCTCGTTGTACCGGGTCCGGGAAACACTTCCGCGACGGTGACTATTAATTGGCAATAGGGTATTACAGTAAGCAAAGGACATTCGCTATTTGTATGCGTCTTCTAATTTGGGGTGCGGTGGCTAGCGTGTTCGTAGGACAGTTGTCCGCTCGGGTCACCGCCGCGGATGATCAGGCGGCGACTGAAGCTGATCGTTTGCCATGGGAGTGGTTTCTGACCGCTACGGGTGAGCGAATGGGACTGCAGTTTACCTACGAAATCGCAGGATTTCCACCGGCGAATGTGGGCCCCGCGGATTGGTTGATCGATTCCAGCATGAGGTTCGCCTCGGCGGCAGATTTGATTGAGCGTTTACCAAAGAAGCTGCATTGGCTCGCGTTTGAGCTCGACGCGACCCACCCGCACGTCATCCACATCATCGACAAGCGCCTTCAGGGGCGCAACGGATACGCTTTGGAGAAAAAAATAGACATCGACTTCGCGGGGACACTTGACGGTCTCGCCTGGGCACTCCACCGCCGGATCGGCAATCTTTACGGATTCAGAGGGGCCGCCATTCACGATATCACTACTGACTATGAGACGGAGACGGTTGTGGAGGCCAGAAACAAGACCGTGCGACAAATTCTCACCGACGCAGTTCCATTACGCTGCTACGGGCCGATCCTGTGGCGCGCTCGGATGGCAACCGACGGTGGCGACGCGGCGGCGCCGATCGATGTCAACTTTTACGAGAATAAAGAGGACCGGCGGATTGGCTGGTCGCGGTGGTGGTGGTGGCTCGAGACGCTGCATAAACCAAACGCGGCCGGCAAGCGACTGGACTGCTATTTCACGATAGAGACGACGTACCGGGAGCCCAGCGAAACGGCAAGTTGCCTCGCCTATTTCAACGACGACGAGAGACCGGAATCACCAGACGCGCTCATCGCGGAACTAACAAAACGCGTCAAGTGGCTGACGGCGGTGAAAAACCCCAAGCGGCCTGAAATTGTTCATCTCGTGGACGAACGGCTCCTGACGCTTCCGGGCTACGCGCTGCGCCGAAGGGTCGACGTCGACTACGACGGCACTCCCGATGGCCTTGTGGATTGGCTCGCGACGCATGGGGACGGCGTTGGGCGGAAGGTCGGACCGCGGACCGGTGACGCATTAAATGGAGATCCTGAGACTCGCATTGGGGCGCATGCGAAAGGGCAGCCGCTACGAGGCGTTTTGACCGCTTGCATGCCGACGGAGCGGGAGCGCGCGGTGCTCTGGCACGCGCGCACTTGGGTGAGAAAAGATGGGCCACATACCACGGTCGAATACGTATTTCCTCGGTAGTCGTCTGAAAATGACCCTGTGGCGGCCGGATGGCCTCGTTCGATTGGAGCTATACAATGTGCGTACTCGCCGACCGTATCCGAATGGGACTTGCGTTCTTGCCTGCTTTAGTTTTGCTCGCGGCATTACAAATCTTTGCAGCGAGCGCGGCCGCGGAAGATGCGGAAGACGACGCGCCAAGGACGCTGTTTTGGTGGCAGTACCTGTATGAGGTGGGCGAACAGCACGACTGCTGGTTTACGATCGAGGAGCTGAAAGAGCCGATTTCCGACGCGATTGCGCCGGTCGACTTAACACTCACGGTGACAGAGCGGGCACGAACGCGCGAGGCGGCTATTCAGATCGTATCGGCGCGGTTCCCCTGGCTGAAATTCATCGAAAACAAGAAGCACTCCAACGTCATTCACGTTGTTGACGAGAAGCTTCTCGGAATCAATAATTACGCGATCGAGAAGACAGCCGACGTGGATTTTGTTGGGCTCGTCGACGACATCGTATTTCAGTTGCATACGCAGGTTCCCTCGATTGACGGGAGGAGGGTTTGTTTTACCGGGCGCGGCCCGGGAGACGGTTACACCGAGGTGGCGTTCCGCGCGATTGGGAGGAAAGTCCGCGACATCCTTACCGACTGCGTGCCGCGACGACGTGGATACTCACGGTTTCTTTGGCGAGCGGAGACGACGCGGCGCGATGATGGCGCCCAGACCACAGTTGAATACGGTGGTTTGGGTGAGCTATTCCAAGATCCGGGGGGATGGTCTTGGCCCTGGTGGGAACAGCTAATCATCGCCGGAAAGCGGCTGAATTGCCATTTCACGGTCGAAACGATTTATCGCCAGCCCGATGATCCGAAAGCGCTGCCCGTCTTCCTGCGGCAAGACGAGGAGTTCCCTGACGCAAAGGCACTAACGGACGCCTTATCGAAACGAATTCCGTGGTTGGTGTTCGACTTTGACAAGGAGGCGCCTGGGCTCGTGCATGTGATCGACCGAGACCTGCTGAAACTGAAAGACTATGCCTTGGCGAAGTCCGTGTCCGTCGATTACCAAGGGACGCCTGACCGCCTGTTGGCGCATCTGGGCGCGCGGGTCGACAATCTCTTCCAAGAGCTTAATCAAGACCCGGTAACGGCATATCCTATTTGCGTTGATGACACCACCCCGATTCAGTGCAATGTGCGAAACAGGTCGGTCCGGTATGTTTTAACAGCCGGCCTGCCGTTGGAGACCTACGAAGCGGTGCTGTGGCACGCACGAACCTGGCTCACCGAAGCTGGACCGAAGACTCGGGTCGAGTACAGGGGCGCGCCCTAGCCGCTGATAGCGGCACGAGGAACCGTAACAGCATAGGACTTGCGGCAATGTTAGCTGGCGATGCGTGTCACGATTTACCCGCGAACTGGTCGCATGGGGCGGGATTGGGTCCGCGGGTCAGTGTTATCATGGCGGTGCGTAACTGCGGCTCATTGCTTCGCGCATCGTTGGAGTCGTTGGCGAGACAATGCCTGAGCTCATTCGAGATCGCCATCATGGATGACGCGTCGACCGACAGCACCTCCGAAATAATAGACGAATTACATCGCTTCAATCCAAGCTTGGCGATCTGCGCCGGTCGTAACTTCGAGAACCAGGGCATCGGCGCGAGCCGCAACAGCGCTCTGGCCCTCGCGACGGGCGAGTATGTGGCAATCCTTGATGGCGACGATCTGTGTCGGGCGGATCGGCTCGCGCAGCAGGTCGCTTTTCTTGATGCCAGGCCGGGTTGCTTCTGCGTCAGCAGCACTGCGGTGCAACTAGACCGCGAGGGCTCGGTGGCCGGAATCCTGGATTTCGGTGTGCGGACGAATGACGACGTGGTGCGCCACCTTCTGGCCGGTCTCAACCCGATTATCAATTCCTCGGCTATGTTCCGCCGAAAGGAAGCAATCGAGATCCTGCGCGGTTACGCGGCCGAGGGTCAGGCTGCGGTAATCGAGGATCTCGATTTCTGGTATCGCGCGGTTCTGGCCGGCTTGCGGTTTCAGGTGCTGCCCGATCCGCTCATTTGGTATCGCTCGAACCCGCTGGGCCACACGCGAACGCGCCAGCGGGAGATTCTGGCCGCTCAGCACTCCCGATTGAGCGAATTTCGGCGCGATTTTGAGCGGCGGCGGACGTCGATCGTGAGCACGGGCGCCGTCGCGATGGACGGCGACCGGCGCAACGGCGCGCGTCCGCGGCGGCGCTCTGCCGCCGGTTCCATCCGCGCCGCGATTTTGACGCCTGTGCTGCAGGTGGGAGGGGCCGAGCAGTGGCTGCTCAGCCTCGCGAAGCGCAGCGATCCGTCGCGAATTCGCTGGGTCGGCGTGGCGCTGACGGAGCAGGCCCCGGTCGATGCGGACTTTTGCAGCGAAGTCGCGCGCAATGTGCCGGTATTCGGGGCTGAGGAGGCGCAAGGCGACGCGGCGGTTCGCTGTGCCACGGCGCGCGAGGCGCTGCGCGCCGCGGCGAGCCAGGCCGACGTGCTCGTCGCCTGGGGGCTTCGCGACACTCTGCCGGTTCTTGAGGCGGTTGACATTCCGACGGTCTATGTCTCACACGGGTCCGGCGAGTGGTCGGCAAACTGCGCACGTGCCATCGAAGATCATCCGGTTCGGCTGGCGGCGGTGTCGGAGGCGGCACGCGAGGCGTTCAGTCCAGCGAAGCGGCCACACGTGCGCGTAATCCATAACGGCATCGAGGTCGATCGCTGCACGCCGACCCGCTCGCGCGCGGCTGTTCGGTCGGCCTGGGGCTACGACTCGCGGCATCGGCTGGTCGCCTACGTCGGCCGATATTCGGAAGAGAAGAACCCGGCCGCGGCCGCCCTGGCGGTCACGCGATTGCCCGATCATTTTTATGCGATTTATGCGGGCGCCGGCCGCCATGAGGAAATGGTCCGATCGCTGGCGTGGCAGATTGCTGGCACGCGCGCCAGGTTCGTCGCGCCGGAGCGGCGAATCGGCAATCTCTTGCAGGCGTTCGACGTGGTCATGCTGGCCAGCCCTTCCGAGGGCTTTTCATTATTGCTGGCCGAGGCTTGGTACTGCGGCGTGCCCGTCGTGGCCACGCGCGTCGGAGCCGTACCGGAACTTGAGGCGGCGCATGGACCGCTGGTTTCGCCGGTCGCCATTGGCGCAGCGGCTGACGAACTCGCCGCCGCGGTCGAGCACGCCCTCAGCCCCGCGTTTCAGCGCGAAGTCGTCCCCCGGGCCCGCGCGCTCGTCGCCCAAAAGTTTACCGCCACGCGAATGGCCGACCGCTGGACCGACTACCTGACGGAGATTTGCAGGGAGGCGGCGCGATGCGGCGAACCGTCGCCTTGATCGTCGGCACTCGCTACTGCGGCAGCAGCCTCTTGAACCTGCTGCTCGATTCGCAGCCCGCCATTCGCGGGCTCGGCGAAGCCGTGAACCTCCTACCCGGTTCGCCCGCCGCGCCCTGCAGCCGCTGCGGCGGAGACGCCCCTTGCGAGCTTTATGGCGCGATCGACGACGGGCGCTTCTACGGCTCGCTTTTCGACTTCTACGGCGACTCGTTAGTGCTGGTGGACTCGTCGAAGGATTTCTCCTGGTGCTTCGGCGCGCGCCGTTTTGAGTCCGATTACGCTTACGAACCTATTCTGCTCAGTAAGACTCCTCATGAATTCGCGGGCTCGTGGCTTGGCCATCATCCTGACGACTTGCCGCGAGACGCCTTCACACGCTACATCGAGTTTTACGAGCATCAACTCGACTGGCTATCTCGCCAGCCCTGGTTCAACCGGGCCCGGTGTCAGACGATCCGCTATCGGGATCTCGCCAACCGGCCGGAAGCAACGATCCGGGCCATTTGCAGTTCTCTGGAAACGCCGTTCGCGTGGAAACCTGACTGGTGGCAGAGCGGCAGCCACATTGTTGCGGCCAATCGGATTGTGTCGGCCCAGGTGAAAGATGAGCCCAGCGGGGCGGCGATCGAGCCCGAGTATCTCGGTGGCAAATATCGCGACCGTTTCCACACCATCTTTTACGATGCGCGGTGGCAATCGAACGCGGAGTTTGTTGGCGAATGTCGCAATTTGTACCATGAGCTCGAGCGGCGCATCGAGCCATTGCTGAATCTGCTCGGTCAGCGCGATTGCCGTCAACTGGCTGGAGAGTTGGACGGTCACATAGACGGCGTTGACTCGTGAAGCTCAGGCGGCGACGATGGTAGTAGGGAATCGATCTTTATGAAAGCGCGGTTGTCGCACGTGGCATCGAAAAGCGACCTCAAATCCGACTCGAACCAAAGCGATCGATCATTCCACAAGCGAGCAGCAAGTTCAGTCGCGCTGCGACGGCTCACAGAGCGAGGCAAATGGCGTAGGGTGGGACCAGCGAGCTTGCGAGCGCCGGCCCACCGATTTGAGGCGTCAGGTTTCAGGCGTCACGCGTCAGGACAAACAGCTGATGCCTGATGCCTGCTGGTGGGCCGGCGCTCGCAAGCTCGCTGGTCCCACCCTACCATTGGTGCAGCAATGAACGCAACGCCCTCAAGTCCGCTCATCTCGCCTTCGCACCTGGACCATCTCTGGTTTCAGGTGACGGGCACGCGTTGCAACCTGACCTGCCGGCACTGCTTTATAAGCTGCAGCCCAAAGAACGACCGTTTCGGATACCTGTCGTTCGACGAAGTCCAGCGGCGGCTGGAAGAGTCGCGCGCCCTGGGCGTGAAGGAATACTACTTCACCGGTGGCGAGCCGTTTCTGCACCCCGAGATGGTGCGGATGCTCGTCGAGACGCTGCGGTTCGGTCCCGCCACCGTGCTGACCAACGGCACCGTGCTGAAGAACGAGTGGCTCGTGTCGCTGGCCGAGGCCGAGCGAGGCAGCTTGTATAGTCTGGAGTTCCGCGTGTCGATCGACGGTTTTTCGGCCGAGACGAACGACCCCGTGCGGGGCGAGGGAACGTTCGAGCGGGCCATGCGGGGCGTGATGCAACTTGTCGAGCACGGGTTTCTGCCGATCATCACCGCGGCCCGCGTCTGGTCCGATGCGGACGAGGATGAAGTCGTCGGCCAGTTTATCAAAATGTTGCAAGCGCGAGGTTACGAGCGACCCCGGCTGAAGATATTACCCGTGCTGCGGTTGGGAGCGGAAGTCGAGCGGACGCACGGCTACCACGACGCGCAGCGCGTCGACGCGCGGATGATGGAAGGCTTCGATCGCAGCCAGCTTGTGTGCGAGCACAGCCGCATCGTCACCGATCGCGGCGTTTATGTATGCCCGATCTTGATTGAATCGCCCGAGGCCCGGCTGGGCGAGACCCTTTTGGAATCGCTGCAGCCGTATCCGCTGCGCCACGGTGCTTGCTACACTTGCTATCAGTATGGAGCGATCTGCTCCAATCCATCTATGGGAACAAGAACCACAAGCCGGTGGTGATGACGCCCTGCGTGGCGGCGCCGCGGATGCTAAGCGGAAAGGGACCCACGGTGTAGGGCGCACAGCTTCCGGGCCGGTACCAGCCGAGCGGATAGACGCATTCCCAAGGTGGTTCGACGCCCATCAGGTAGGGCAGGCAGGGCACCGTCACAAAGAAGGTCCCAGCCGAGATGATCGGCGTCAACAGGCCAAAGGTGTGACCATAGCGTTCGAGCTTCGGTTGCTCGAAGTAGAGCGGCTTGTGGCACAGCGACGATGCCTTCCAGGTGAAGGTAATCGGGGTGAAGTTGCGGGGCTGGAAGGGATCTTCGCTGAGCGCGCATTCCTGCGGAAACAGTCCCGGCTCGGCGGCGATGCGATGGTCGATCTGATTGATCGGTTTCAGGTCGCGCGGCGACGGACAGCGTTCGGGCTCGCCGGGGCCGGCCTCGGCATATTCTTCGCCCAGCGTCGGCAACTCCGATTCGGCTTGCCGCAAGTTCAGCCGCGGCGACCCCGGCAATTGCGACGCGTCTTCGTTCATCCCCTCGCGCTGGGCAAATTCGTCGGCGTCGAATTCCAGCTCTTGTTCGAGATCCTCGTCGCTGGCCGGTTCCTCCCCGTCAGCAACCGCGCCCTCTTCGCCTTCTTCATCCGGCACGACTTCGTCTTGGAAAGGATCGTTGGCCGGGTCGTCGGCCGGCGTCGAGAGCGACATCAGTTGGATCGCGCCCGTTTCGCCGCCCTCGTCGGCCTCGTGCAGCGCGCGGGCGACCCGCGGCGCGTGAAGCTTTGGACCTTCGTCGCTGGCTGTGGCGTTCCGCCCGCTGTAGGGAACGCCCTCTGTGGCGGTCCGCCATTTTAGCCCGGCGTTACCGGCAACCGGCCTGGCTGCGGCGGGCTTGGACGTGCGTGTCGACCAGCCGGCGGCCGCCGGAGCGTCGAAACTGTCCGCTCGGGCGATGTTGCCCGCGAGCATTGAGATGAGCGTCGCAGCTATGCCGCCCAACGCCCAACGCCCAACGCCTTCCCTGAACCCTGAACCCTGAACCCTGAACTCTCGCTCAATCGGCCTCTGCCAGCCCGTAGCTGGTACTGTAATTAGGCGCTTCCTGCGTAATCGCGATGTCATGGGGGTGGCTCTCCCGCACGCTGGCCGGTGATACTTGTATGAATCGTGCATCCCTGCGCAACTCCTCGATGTTGCGTGTCCCGCAATATCCCATTCCTGCCCGAAGCCCGCCCACGAGTTGATACACGTGGGCACTCAGCGGGCCGCGGAAGGGAACCCTTCCCTCGACCCCTTCGGGCACCAACTTGTCGTTCCTTCCGTCGCCCCGCTGCCGATAGCGTTCGCTCGAGCCTTTGACCATGGCCCCCATCGACCCCATGCCGCGGTAGATTTTGTAGGTGCGACCTTGATAGAGGATCATTTCACCGGGGCTTTCGCTCAGCCCGGCAAACAGTCCTCCGATCATCGCGCACGACGCTCCCGCGGCAATGGCCTTGGTCAGATCGCCCGAATAGCGGATTCCTCCATCGGCAATGATTGGTGTTTCGGTGTTCCTGGCCGCTTTCGCGGCATGATAAATCGCCGTGACCTGCGGCACGCCCACGCCGGAAATGACGCGCGTCGTGCAAATCGACCCCGGCCCGATGCCCACTTTGACGGCATCCGCTCCGGCGGCGATCAGGTCGCTGCAACCTGCCTCGGTTGCCACGTTTCCCGCGACAACGTCGATATCCCAGCGTTTCTTGATTTGTCGGACCGTCTCGATCACGTTGGCCGAGTGGCCGTGGGCACTATCGACCACGACCACGTCGACGCCTTTGGCAATCAGGCTTTCGACGCGTTCGTACTCATGCACCCCCACCGCGGCACCGACCCGCAGCCTCCCTTGCCTGTCTTTACAGGCGTTGGGGAACCGCCGCATTTTGTCGATGTCTTTGATGGTGATCAGGCCGGTCAGTTTGTTATTTTCGTCCACCAGCAAAAGTTTCTCGACCTTATTTGCCATCAGAATCTTTTCAGCTTCTTCAAGTGATACATTCCCCGTGGCCGTCACAAGATGTTCGCGGGTCATCACTTCGGCGATCTTCAGGTCGCTGCGCTCGAGAAACCGCAGATCGCGTTTGGTGAGAATTCCGGCCAGCTTGCCGCCGCCGGCCGTGATCGGCAGGCCCGACACGTTGAACTGATCCATGATCTCGCGTGCCCGGCTGACGGTCGCGTCGGGCGGCAGCGTGACCGGATCGAAGATGATGCCGTTGGCGCTGCGCTTGACCTTGTCGACCTCTTCGGTCTGCCGCTCGACCGACATATTCTTGTGGATCACTCCCAGGCCGCCTTCCTGTGCCAGGGCGATGGCCATGTTGCTCTCGGTCACCGTGTCCATCGGCGAGCTGAGCAGCGGCACATTGAGCTGGATGCGCTTGGTGAGATGGGTCGTCACGTCGCAATCGGCGGGCACGACCTCGCTGTAGCGGGGTTCGAGCAGCACGTCGTCGAAGGTGATGCCCGAATACGGGAGTTTGTCTTGCATTGGCGATGGTTTCGCTTTGGCTGCGTAATTCAGGGGAAACCCGTATTATTGCGCCGCGGGCCGGGATTGGCTAGCGGCGCTTCGGCACCATCAAAGAGTAGCGCAACGCGAACATCGTCTATCAGCCGAGCGAATTGGTGGGCACGTGGCGGACCGGCCGGCGCGGGATAGTCCCCGGCGAAGGAAGAGCACAGGATATGCACCAGCCACGTTGAGCGGTCGAGCCTGACGGTGGTATCATGCGGGGATGGAAGAACCGTCTTTCACCATCTACTTTCGGGGCGGCCCGCTGCACGGACGAAGCCGCGCGGGTGGTCTCGGATGTGGCGCCATCGCCAGAATCGGCGAGCGATATACGATCGCCACGAACGTAGATCGCGGCAGAATTTCAGCAATCCACGAGTACGAATTCACCCACGTCCAGGGGCCGATGATCGTCGCGCAATTCGTGAAGACCATTGAGATAAGCGAGGACACAGATCAGCCATCTTGGGGGCCGTGGCGGAGGAAGTAGCCTGAGCCACTGCCTAACACCCGCGCACTCCCCCAGGCACCCGAAACCGGGTTTTTATTTGACAGAGGGGGCAAATGGAATCATTACCCGTTGGCGTCGGGCGCCCTTTCCGCGCCACGTTTTCTGAGACGCGGCACCGCTGCTGGCCTCGATGTCTGACGCCTCGAACTAAGCGCTTTGCGGCAACCATCTAGGCTGTTGTGCCGGCTCCCAGGCAAACGTGTGAAGATAGACGATCGCGAAAGGGATTTCCGCCGTTGTTCCGTCGCTGAATAAAACCCGATGCACGAACTTTCCATGTTCGCCCAGAGCGACGTCGACCTCGTCGTACAGCCAGCACGGGGTCGAATCGACAAACGGCCAGCCCTTGGGAGCGGGACGGTGGCGGATCTTATCCCAAAGCACGTAATTCAACGACACCACTTCGCCATCGCGGCGCAACGACAGGACGCTGAAGGCCGACCAGACGGGAAGCGGTCTCGCCGAAAACCGCGGATCCGGCTCGATGTTTTCGTCCCACCCAGCAGCTCGCAGTCGTGAGGAAAAAGTTCCGAGAGACTCTTCACCTGCTGCGACATTTGGTCGCGGATGCGATCAAGATGTTCGTGGTAGGCCTTGATGGCGGATTCCCAGCACCGGTCCGCCTGGTCTGCGATATCGTCGTCCTGCGAGTTAAACCGCAGATAGAGCTCTGGCGTAAAAAACTTCATGCTCTGCTTTGCCATTTCCCGCTACGATGTCTTCCGAACATTCCTTAGCTTATCCGACGGCTTCGCCGATGACCACTCGCGTCGAATGCATGAATGCAGGCGACTTCGCCTCAATTGTTTCGCCATCAGGTCCAGAGGGCAAATGCCGCCCAAGCAAGCAACGCGCCGAGTGATCGGGCCGCCAGAAGGTACGAGACGTATTGGTGATTGGCGCGCGAAGTGCGTGTTATGGCACTGGGCTGCAACCCACAAATCAACAAGGAGACAGGGCAATGCGAGTCACAATCTTGTCGTGGCTATTGGTGGCGGGCATTCTGCCAGCAGCCGCTGTGTTGGCACAGGCGCCCGGCAACGGCGGCATCGGTCTGCCGAGCCCCAATGTGGGCACGGCGGGCCAGCAAGACATGACGGCAGGCGCCACGGTTGTCGGTGTTGGTCCGGGGGGCGGCATGCGAGGCGGGCAGGTGCCGGAGGCCATTGGGGCCAATTGGGCGACCACGAATTTCGGCGATCGAAGCATGGGGGCGACCATCACCGGCACCGGGCAGTTTGCCCGCGGCAGCATGACGCCCGGTGTCGGCAGCAATTTCACGACGGTCAACGGCCAGGACCGGCGGCCGGAGGCGGGCGCCGTGAGCTTTCAGTTTGGCCAGCCCAACCAACAGCTTCCCTATGGTCCGGGAGCCAATATCAACACGGCCGCCGGTAGAGACCTGGGACTGGAACATGCGGCGATCAACGGGGGCGCGAACGCCTTTAGCGGCGGGGGTTGGAGAATAAACGGCTTGGGGCCGCCTGGGGTCGGCTCCAATATGAGCACGGTGCCGGCCGGCAACCTCGGCCCGGAGGGTATTGCCGCCGCTACCAGCGTGAATGCCCGTCTCGGCGAGAACCGATTGGCGTACCAGCAGGCCGGCGGTCGCACGTGGGCGCGAGGCACCGTCAATCCGCAGCCCACGACGGGATACCGCGGCATCCCAGTGTCGGGCTGGGCGGGACATTACGGCAACCGCTTCTTTGGCAATGGATTCAACGGCGGCGGTTACAGCCCCTATGGGAGCGGCTATTTGGGCTACGGGTTTTACGGCAACAGCCTTCCAACAAACGGCGGGAGCGCCAACGCCTCCGGATTCACTCCCAGCGGCTTCAATGGCAATGCTTTTGCGCCCAGCGCCTCGAACGCCAACGGCTTCATTCCCAGCGGTTTCAACGGGAACGGCGGTTAGCGGGGCAAGGCGAGCTTGCGAGCGCCGGCCGACGGATTCGAGGCATCAGGTTCATGGCGACGAGGGCGTGGCAGGTGTCACGGTAGCGGCGACGGTTTGCCAACCAGATGTTTGACATCAGGGTTCATCCGCAGGCTCTAGCGGCAGTTCCGGTAATCGGGCTTGGCGCACAGCCGCGGCGGCGGCAGTGACCCATGTTTCGTTCATGGCCGCGTACCGGAAATCGGTGCATTGACAGGCCAGCGTCGCATAAAACGACGCCTCCGCGGCGACGCGCAGGCCGGGCCCGCGGAGCGAAAGACAAGATTTCGCCAGGTGGTCGGCCCGGGCCGCGATGTTCGGATCGCGCCGGACCGCCTGGCCATACAGTCGCCGTGCTTCGCCTTCATCCCCGGCATTGCAGCGGGCCGCGGCCAGCATGGCCAGCAACGCCGGGTTGTCCGGGTCGAGCTCGAGGGCACGTCGGAATTCCATGCTCGCTTGGCGCCAGTCGGCATGGCACGCTCGGACCAGGGCAAGTTGTTGCCAGGTGCCTGCCCGCCGCGGATCAATGGTCAGTGCCCGTTGGAAGTCGACGATGGCCGCTCGCTCGTGACCTTCCCAGCGGTGCGCCACGCCGAGGCTCGCGTAAGCCAGGTCAAAATGTGGGTCGAACTGGAACGCCGAGCGAAAGTGTTCTTTGGCCTGGCGCAGGCGACCGGACGTCAGGTCGAGCATTCCGAGACAGTGGTGAGCGACCGGATTCGCCGGCTCGACCCGCAGCGCGCGCTCCCAGAGCGCTTGCGGCGTTTTCCAATAGGAAACCTGGACGCGGCCGAGCCACAGACAAAGCGCGAGCGCCGCACAGGCCGTTGCCACCAGCGCCGCACGAGCAGCTCGGCCGGAGGCAATCGGGACGCCCCAGGTGATCGCCAGAAACACGCCGATGAGCGGGAGGTACGTATAGTGATCGGCCGCCGCCTGTTTGCCGACCTGGACCAGACCGATTACGGGCACCAGCGTTCCAAGATACCAAAGCCAGCCGACGAGCACCGCCGGCGTTCGGCGGACGCGCAGCACCGCGAGCGCGGTGATCCCGACCAGGCACAACGCCGAGGCGGCCACCGTCCAGCCATCGATCCGCCCCGTCGTCACGGGATAAAAGAAGGCCAAGTTGACGGGCCAGGCGGTCTTGAGCAGATAGTCGGCGTAGGTCACCACCGAATTCGCGACACGCCAGGCGAACGGAAACTGATCGAGAGGAATCACGGACCCGCCCGAGCGTTGCGCGAGGAACGTCACCACGCCCGACGCGGCCGACAGGGCCAGCAGCGGCAATTTTTCTGCCACGACACCACAAGGCCGGTTCTCGGATAGCCTGTCCAAGGGCCAGTAATCGAGAAGCAGCATGACACAAGGGAGCGTCACGAGCATCGGCTTTGCCATCAGGCCGATCGTCAAGGCCAACATGACCAGGCAATAACGGCCGACCGTCGGCTTCTCGGTGTATCGAACATAGGCCCACAGGCACAAAATCCCGAAAAATGTGCTCAAGAGGTCTTTCCGCTCGGAGATCCAGGCCACGGACTCCACGTGCAGCGGGTGCAGGGCAAACAGCGCGGCGACAAAGGCCGGCCTCCAGTCTTCGCCCGTCATCCGACGGAGCAACAAAAATAATCCCAGGGTGTTGGCTGAGTGCCAGCACAGGTTTGTGAAATGGTGTCCCTGCGCATCCACACCCCAAAGCTGAACATCCAGCATGTAAGATAGCCACGTCAGCGGATGCCAGTTCGACAGATGAAACGTTCGGAACGCCCACAACGCGCCGTTGGGGGTGAGCCCGTTGGAGACCGGGGCGTTATTAAACACGTATTCGCCATCGTCGAAATTGATGAACCCGCATTCGAGCACCGGGAGGTAGAGGGTCCAAGTGAGCGCCATCAGCGCCATGCCCAGCCGGAGGGCCGTACGTCGGCCCGCGAGAATCTGCTTGCCGGTGGGTCGTTTCGCGGTCGATCGTTTCATCAAGACAGGTCATCGGCTTGCCGGGTCGAGACGACTGGCCCGGCGTTGACGGCTGGCGATGTCGGGGGACACCATGCCGATCGGTGGCCGATTTGTCAATACCATTGGCTAATTCAGCCAGTTGGCGTTCATTGAGGTGCGCAAAGCTCTCATTGCGACGACGCGGCCGGAGAGGATGTCGCGGAAGAGGCCACGGTCGGCGGCGACGTCGGCGGGTTGAACGGATGCGCGACGTGGTTGGGACGCCAAGGTCCGGGTGAGGACGAACCGGGAGTGCGCGGTCCGAACCGGCCCAGCCACGAACTGTTGCGCGGCCGCACCCGGCCGTAGGTCACCAAAGAACCGTCCGAGGCCACTGGCGTCGTGGTTGCAGGCTGGCCGACCTGGGGCGTAGCAACGGATCCCGCCGAAGTCGATGCGGCAGCCTGCGCAGTGACCGCATCGGACTTGGCAGCGGCTTGCTCGGCCGCAGGCCATGCCGGTCGTGGTCGGGCGATCGCGGTCGGCAACCGCAGATCCGGCGGACCCGCCAATTCGATCGTCGCGGTGTCCATCCGCGGCCGGCTGGGTGCGGCAATTGGCTCTTGCCGTTGCGTCAGCTTCAACTCCGCGGCTTGCGTCGTCTCTGGGCCGTCGGCGGGATCCACGCCGGGCAACAATTGCTTCACCTGGTCGCTGAGGATGGCGCCGCCTTGCACCGGCGAGAAGCGGCAGATCAGGCTGACTTGCTTGGTCTCGCCGCCCACCGCGTCCCAGGGGATCCAAAAGCTATACGAATGACCCAGCTCCGATTTGCTGTAGTGCTTGTGGACTTGTTCCGCCGGGAAGACGAACTTGCGATCGGGTTTGGGATTGTCGGGGTCGTGGTGGGCCTCGTCGAAAGCGTAGATCGCCAGCGACCCGGCGACTTTCACCGGCTTGCTGTCCGAATGCTCGTAGAACATCAGCCGCCCGCCAAAGCCGCGCATGGCGGCTTGTCCCGGCGAGGTCCGCACCGTGTCGGTCCAGAAGGCGACGATCTTCATCGGCGTGCGAAACTCGCCGGTCTTTCCCGTCAAGCTCGGCAGGTATTTTTGCACGTTGAACGACGAGCAGCCGCAGGCGGCCATCAGACAGGCGGCGGCAAGCGTAGGGTGGGACCAGCGAGCTTGCGAGCGCCGGCCCACCGTCGCGATTTTGGATTTTGGATTTTGGATTTTGGATTGTCTCACGGTTCGAACCTGGCTTCTCCGGGCGGGGCCTGATATTGCGCGGGCCGGACGTTTTGCTGCATGGCAGGTTGGGCGGCGGTCGGGCGGGGTTGTTCAACCGGCCGCGGTGGCACGGCGGACTGCATCGCCGGGCCCGGTCGGGCCGGAGCGCCGGCCAGACCCCGGATGCGCAGCTCATTACGCGGCCCGGCGCCTTGCGCCGCTGGAGGCGGCAAGGTCCGCTGCGGCGGAGCAATCATGGGGCCCGACCCGCGCGGCGACGACCGCTGAGCGGGCGGGGCGGGCCGGTTCGGCATGCCCGGCGGCGGCGGCACTTGCTCCGCGCCCATCGTGCCCCCGGTTGGATCCATATCGGGATAGATCGTCGGCACCTCCGAGTCGAGCCAATCATCGGTCTTGTTGCGCAGGCCCGCCTCGCCGTGCATCTTCCGCACGTCGCTCAGGCACCAGCTTATGCGTCCCGCCTCGATCCGCTTTACGCGGTCGGCGTCCCCCTCGTTGCGCACGATGTGCGGCGTCATGATCACCAGCAGCTCCGCCTTGGCGTAGTTCTGATAGTCGTAGCGGAACAAGCGGCCGAACAGCGGAATCTCCGACAAGCCCGGCACCCGCCGCTGAATGGTCTGATTCGTCTGCGTAATCAGGCCGCCGAACACCACCGTCTGTCCGTCCATGGCGCTGATGGTCGTTTGGGCCTGTGTGATGTCGACATACGGTTGCCGTAGCACCTGACCCAGCGCGCCGAAGCCGACCGGAATGCCCGCCGCCAATGGTCCCAGCGCCGACTTCTCGGCGTCGATTTCCATCACCACCAAACCATCGGGCGTAATACGCGGAGTGACCGCCAGAATGATGCCGACGTTTCGGTATTGCACGCTGCTGGTGGCGGCGACCGCGCCGATGGTCGAGCCGCCCAACATGGGCACCGACTGCCCGACTTGCACATAGGCCGGCTGATTGTCGAGCGTCATAATCTGGGGCCGGCTGAGAACATCGAGGCGGTCGCGCTCGCGCAGCGCCCGCAGCAGGAAGTTCACCGTGTTGCTCGACAGGCTCAGCACCAGACCGCCGTAACCGAGATTATTGTCGACTCGCCCCATACCAAAGTTCGACAGCGCCTGGTTGCCCAGCGCGGCGGCCGTGGACAGCGACGTCGCGCTGCCGCTGTTGGGCATCACGATTCCCGCGGTCGTCGCGGTGCCCGCGGCATTCGTTGTTTGCAGCGTGGCGTTGTTGAAGTCGAAGCCGGGCGTGTTGTTGGCGCCGACGATGGTTTGGTTATTGGCGGTGATCGTGCCGCCGCCGGCCACCGCCTGCGTACTCGAGCTGCTGATGAGGCTGAAATTCGACAGCAGGCCGCGGTCGAACATCACGGAGTTCTGCAGGCCGGCCTCGATGCCGAACTCGTCGGTGTTGTTCAGCGTGACCTGGGCGATGAGCACCTGGATCATGACCATCGGCGCCCGCATGTCGAGCTGCTTGACGATCTTATCGATTTCCTCATAAAACCGGGGAGTGGCGCTGACGATCAGGCTGTTGGTGACGATTTCCGGCACGACCACCACTTCGCGCTCGATTTTCTCGAAGGGGCTCATCAGGCCCGGCGCCGTCTGCTGCGTCTGCCGTTCTTTTTGCAGATACTCGTTTAGCGCCAAGGCCACATCGAGCGCGGGCGCGTTCTTCAGCTTGTAGACGACGCTGCGGCGGTCGCGCACGTCGCTGTCGTCGAGCCGCAGCAGGATCGCTTCGACGACGACGAGGTCCGACGCCGACCCCGAAGCGATAATGCTGTTGGTGCGGGCATCGACCGAGAACCGCAACGGTACGCCGGCCCCTTCTTCGGCCGTGACCTGCGGAGGCCCGGCCTGTCCACCGGCGGCGATGGCGCTTCCGCCGCTGACCTGGAACAGGTCTTCCAGCATGGTCACCATGCTGGTGGCGTCGCCGTTGAGCAGCGTGAAGACCTTGATCTGCGCCGGCACCGCGTTGCGCTGGTCGAGCTGGGCGATCAGGGCCGCGATCAACTCGAGACTGTCGGCCGGCGCCGAGACGACAACCGTGTTGGTTTTGAGGTCGGCGGTGATGCGGGTATCGCCGAGATGTCCGACGCTGAGCTGCTTGCGGCCTTGCTCGTCGACGGTCAGGAACCGCAACATGACCGACTTCGTTTCTTGCGGCGCGGCGGGTTGGCCCTGCGCTTGTGTCGCCTGCGGGCCGGCTTGCGGCGGCTGTGCGGCGGCCGGCTGCTGTTGAAACTGGGCGGGCGGGCCGCCTTGCCCGCCCTGCCCGCGCTGCCCTCCCGGCTGTTGCTGGAATTGGCCGCCGCCCTGCTGCGCTCCCTGTTGAGCGCCTTGCGGCGCCGCCTGCACGGCCGCGCTCAACAGCGCCGCTACTTCGCCCGCCGAGGCGTAACGCAGCCGAAACAGCCGCAGTTCGTTCACCGCCGCGCTTCCGGGTGAATCGAGCTGCTTGACAAGTTTGCCCACTTCGATCAGGTCGCGCGGACCGGCCTGAACGATGAGCGCGTTGGTCCGCGCATCGGGAGTCACGCGCAGCCGCACCCCCAAGCCGGAATTGAAAGTGCCGAACGTCGTGTTGAGCGTGGTGGCGGCGACCGCGGCCGTGGCGTACCGCAGGTGGAAGACTTCGAACTGGCTGGTCGGGCCGCCGGGCTGGTCGAGCCGCGCGATCAGATCGGCCAGGCTCTTGACGCTTTCGGCGCGGCCGATCAACAGCAGGGCATTGGGATGGATCAGCGGCGTGATGCTCACCCGCCCCTGACGCGGCGCCAGCTCCGTGCCATACAGCGGCTCGATCACGTCGCTCATGGCTTCGCTGCCGATGTGCTTGAGCGGGTAAAGCTCGATCACCGGCTCCGTCTCGACGCTCAGCCGCTCGATCTCTTCGATGATTTCCATCACCCGCTCCACGTCGCGCTGGCTGCCGCGGACGATGATCGCTCCCAGGTCGGGTATCTGTTCGATCTCCACGTCGCCCGACAATGCGCCGTGTTCGTCTTCTTCTTCGTCGGGCATCGCTTCATTCATCTCGGGTGTACCGCGCGGGGCCGGCGGGTCGTTGGGTTGCGCCTGGTCGGCCTCGGCGTCTGCGGCCTGCTTGGGCTGAAAGAGACGCGCCACCAACCGCGAGGAACCGCCGCTCAGCGTTC
>Ga0307374_10000603_pt1 | contig 68359 bp, 54 predicted proteins | sample OX3MG_FD_202532 | JGI IMG/M metagenome (GOLD analysis project Ga0307374, IMG submission 202532) | Soil microbial communities from Risofladan, Vaasa, Finland - OX-3 | ecosystem: Environmental > Terrestrial > Soil > Coastal area > Acid sulfate soil | place: Finland: Risofladan, Vaasa | collected... | reverse complement strand
ATTGCTTAACTACTGCCTCTTGACCAAGCTAGAAAAGGGTGGGAGCGAGCGAGCTTGCGAGCGCCGGCCCACCAACCAAAGGCGTCAGGCGCCAGGTTTCAGGCGTCAGGGCCACTTGCCTGACGCTTGGCTCCTGAACACGGTGGGCCGGCGCTCGCAAGCTCGCTAGTCCCACCCTACACTCCTCTAGCCGATCCATCGACGACTGGCAGAGCACTACTCTTTCTGCGGATCTTCTTTCTGCGGAGGACCGCCGGGCAGCTTGTGCTCCTTGATCAACTCGCCGAACGTCTTGCCGTCGGGCGACTTTTCCTCTTCCACCTTGCCCAAGGCTTCGGCGATCTTGGCTTTCTGTTTTTCGTTCTTCATGACGACCTTGCTCAAGGCAATGCCGTAGGAGTTGCGGTTCTTCTTGCTCTTGCCAACGTGGCAAATGAAGCACTTCGTCTCCTCAATCAGGTTGGCGTAAGCCTCGTCGCCCGCACCATATTTCTCCTTGAACTCCTTCAAGTACGGTGCCCGTGCGCCGGCCTGCCTCGATAGCAACCCGCACGCCAGCCCGGCGAACAACACAATCAAAATGACCCTTCTCATGCAGAGATTCTCCCAGGAGTTTCAGTAATGGTTCCCCGCGCTGCCGCGGCTGCCACGGGTTCCAATAAAACCTGCGCCATCGGCACTGTCAAGACTACGGCGTACGGGGAAGCAGGTTCAAATCGACTCCGGCCGCCGCTGGATCGTCATCCGCGTCGCCGTCACTCTCGGCCTCGGCGGCGAAATCGGCCGGGATTGCGGTGTCCAGCGGGCGGCGCGACGCCAGGATCTGCCGGTCGAGCGGCCCGGCGCGGGTCCGCTGCTTTTCGTCGGGCCAAAGTTCCGTCCACTCGTCGTACGTTTTCAGCTCGCGGGCCGAGGCGGAACCTCGCGGGCCGATTTTCCAAAACGTGCGGAAACCACTGTAGACCGTGCTCACGGCCTCCCAATGAAACAGCGCCTGCAAATCGGCGGCGCCGGCATCGCTGACGTGTTCCACCAAAGCCGCCTCCGGCGCGTCGGAAATCACGACGGTCTCGTCCAGCCGCATCTCGACTTCGGGCATGGTGGGCGCGGCCTCGCTGGCCGCGATGCGACACAGCCCTTTGCGCACCAGGGCCGTCACACGATTGAGTGCCACGCGCACCCGCACGCCCTCCTGCGGCATCGAACCGCCCTCGCCCGCCACGAACAGCCGCTCGCTGATCGCCACCAGTCCGTTGACACAGGAAAAATCGACGGGCTTCAGGTCGCGGTCGACCAGCAAGTCGGCCTCGCCGCGGACCAGGCAGTTGTTGAGCACGACCTGGGCCGGCGGCAACGGGAGCATGGCCTTGGGCATCATAACCATCGGCTCGGCCCCGCCACCGCCGCCCATCGTGATGAACGCCACTTTGTCGTGATATGCGTCGCCGGAAGGCGTCGCGTTGCGAACGGTCAGCAGGCATTGTTCCAGCCGCAGGGCGTCGGCCTGATCGAGCGTGAACAGCGACCAGTTCTCCGACGGCGCGGCTTCCGAGAGGTCCAGCTCGATGGCGACTCCCGTCAGCTTCAGGCTTCCGCCCGATACGCCGAACATGCTGCGGTCGGTGGCAATCGGGTTCGTGTCGCCGGGTCGAAAGAGCACCACGGGACGCCGCGCGGCTCCCGCGCGAATCTCGATTCGCTGGTTGTGCAGCAGCAGGGGAAACTCGCGTCGAGCGCCGTCGTAACGCAGCTCGATCACGTCGTTGTTTTTCGCCGCCGCACATGCCTCTGCCAGGCTGCCGTAGTGACGCGGTCCTTTCAGACCGTCGCCCACCACGAGAAGCCCGTCGGGCAACGGCTCCGCTGGCGCGGCCTCGTCGATCTTGGCGGGCGACGGCACGGTGGTCTGCTGCGCCGTCGTCGCGTCGGACTTGTCTGCGACAACCGCGGACGGCGGAACCGGCTCCGGGCGGACCGGCGATAACTTGGCATCGGAAACCGACGTGCCACCCGGCATCGGCGGAGCAGATGCCGTGCGTTGATCGTTCGACCGTTCTTCGACGGCGGCGGCGGTCATCGGTTGCTCGACCGAGGGATCTGTCCTACCGAGGCGGCGAGATTGGCCAGCGGACGACGACGCGCGAGCGTCCCGGACATCGAGATCCTCTTTGTCGTCTTCATCGACGGCCTTTGAGCTGGCCGCGGCGCTTTGCCGCGAGCGAATCAGGTCCGCGACCGCGGCCGCGTCGCCGGGCGAGTCGAGTCCGGGGAGGGGATGTCCGGCCAGGATCACTGCCGCGAACAAGAGCGAGACCGGAATGATCCACGGCAGGTGGCGTGTCAGCGACGCAGAGAAGGCGCGGGTCTCGCTGGGAATCACCCAGTCGGGCCGCTCGGTCCCGCGGAGCGGGCAGCCGATCTGGTCGGCCAGAAGCAGCAGATCGGCCACCAAATCGCTGGGAGCCTGATAGCGGCGCAAGGGATCTTTGGCCAACATTTTGCCCACCAAGGCCGACACGCCCGCCGGCAGCGAGGGGTCGAATTCACGCGGGTCGGGCGGAGCGTCGCTGTTGTGCTGCAAGAGTTTTTGCAGCACGGTGCCGTCGGGAAACGGCGGCCGGCCCGTCAGCATGTAGTACAGCGTACAGCCCAGCGAATAGATGTCGCTGCGCACGTCGGCGCTGCGCGGGTCGCGGGCCTGCTCCGGCGAGATGTAATCGAACGTGCCCAGGGTGACGCCGCTGGCCGTCAAGTCTTGTCCGTCGGGCTGCACCTGGTGCAAGCGCGCCAAGCCCATATCGACCAGCTTGGCACGGCTGCCGCCGGTAATGATGATGTTCGAGGGCTTGATGTCGCGATGCACCACCTCGCGGCTGGAGGCATGGGCCAAGGCGTAGGCGATTTGCAGCGTGTAACTCAGGGCCTCCGGCAAGGGCAGCGTCTGCTTCTGCTCGACCAGATCCCGCAGGTTCACCCCCTCGATGAACTCGAAGACGATATAGTTCAGACCGCGGTCTTCGCCGACGTAGTACACGCGGGCGATGTTTTCGTGATCGAGCCGGGCGGCCGACTGGGCCTCGTTCTGAAAGCGGCGGCGGGTGTCTTCCTCGGCGCCCTGGTCGCGCGAAAGCACCTTGAGAGCCACCTCGCGATTGAGCATCGTGTCGAGCGCCTTGAAGACGGCGCCCATGCCGCCGCCGCCGACGTAATGCAAAAGCTGGAAGTGGTTCAAACGCTCGCCGGCGAGTTGCTTGGCCAGCTCGTGAGGTCCCGTCGGCCGCGGAACGCCGCTGCCGTTGGCCGGAGGACGCTGCGTAATCACGGTGGCTTGATCGGGGTCGCAGGCCAAGTCGCCCGGCAGCGTGGCGCCGCTCCGGTCGACACCGTCGCCGGCTGCCGCCGCCAAGGGAATTCGCTGACTGGAACTTGCGCTGTTCATCCGATTCGCCGGTTAAGCTATTTTTGCGCCCCCTCCGCGGCTTCGCCCCCCGGACCTGGTCGCCGCGGTTGATGTGAACGCTCCGCGACCGGCCGACATGCCCCCAGACGAACGTCTGTTGGTGAAAATGGATGTGGCTGCCGCCGCCGACAACCCCACTTATCGTATTTGCCGCCTTGAATGAGGTCAACCGCGCGGCGGCGGATGTCCTACCAAGTGCTCTGTCAGTCGTTCCTTCGATGAATCCGAAGCGGCCGCGGTGGCTGGGGCAGAGCTTGGCCAGGACGGGCCTGGTTTGAGGACACGCTCTGCTGCCAAGCTCTGCCCCGGTTTGACGCACCGGGCATCGCTTGGCCGCAGAGCGTGTCCTGGAGGTCGCGTCGGTAGCGGCCAAGCTCTGCCCAGCCAGCGCCGCCACCGCCTGCCATCCATCAATCGACGACTGACAGCGCGATTGGCCGTCACCCTTGCCGTAAACGACACTAGGAGTGCCATCGTCGCGGTTTGCCCCGGTAAAGCCGCTCTTTTCGCGCAACGTCCACACGGGACACTTTGGCGAAAGCAAAAAGAGGCGTCTGCCTGCTTTTTGTGCATCCGGCCTCTGCGCGACGAACGGGCAGGGCTGCCAAGAAAATAGGCAGGTCAGTGCTATCGCCGTAAGTGCCAGCAGTGTAATGCTATCGGTCGCGCGCTTGACTCGAGCGAAGAATTAGGCCGACCTGCTAGCTGATTTTCAGCGGGACCAAATTCAAACCCAAGCGAAGGGAGTCGACCATGGCTCGAAGAGGCCGAGCGTCAATGGAGGAAAAAGCGGCGGAAGTTTATCAGGCGGCCGAAGAGATCCTTGCCTCCAAGCCCGACTGGATCGCCTTCTTCAAGAAGGTGCTGGGAATGGAAGGCGTCATATGGAAGGTATTCCCCCACAAGGAACAACGGGCAGCATTCGAGAGGACGGATGAATATGCGGCCATTCAGCAGATGATCGCCATGCTGCGGAAGATGGAAGACGACGAAGACCGTCCGAAGGAACTGACGAAGGTGATTACGGTCCGGCTGCCGGAATGCCTGCACATCGCTCTGCGCGCCGAGGCGACGGGCATGGAGACGAGCGTCAACAAGCTTTGCATATCGAAGCTCCTGCAAGTCATCGACGACGATCTCGTGCCCCAGGATAAAGTCGGGATGTTGCGCGGCGGCGCGGCGGCCAAGGCGGCGGTGAACGGCCGACCGATGCGTGCTCGGCCACGGATTCGCATCGAGTCGGAGGCGAGGCCGGAGTGACGATCGGCGGGCCTTTAACCAGGCGACTTTGCCGGGCGGCTGAGCGACTGGGCGGCGTGCGAATGGTGTACGCCGTCGGCGGCGGCTATAATCGCTGAAGAGAAGACAATGCCGCTGCGCGACCATTTTCACCCGCCGATATCCAAACGCTCTTCGTGGGAAGGCTTCCACGGCGGATGGCCGATGCGAATCGTCGAAGAGCTAGCGCCCAGACTGCCGGACGGCTTCGTCGCGGAACCGCGCGTCCATCTGGGAAGCTATTATGAAATCGACGTGACTGCCTTTGAGCAAGATGGCGAGCGTGGCGGCTTTGATTCCGCGCCGATTGCGAGTGGCAGCGTCGCAACTTCAATCGAAGCCTGCCCGGCGCCGACGCTCACGATCGATGCCGACTTCCCCGAACAATATGCCTACGAAGTCCTGATCTTCGACGTCCAGCGCGAGCGCCGCCTGGTGGCGGCTGTCGAGATCGTCAGCCCGGCGAATAAAGACCGGCCCGAGAGTCGGCAGTTGTTTGTCGCCAAATGTTTCAATTTGCTGCGCCAAGACGTGTGCGTGTCGATCGTCGATCCGATCACGATCCGCCAATTCAATTTGTACTCGGAGCTACTGGCACTACTCGGGCACTCAGACCTGGGCACCAATCATCCTCCCTCGATCTACGCAGCAACATGCCGAAAAAGAGCGGGAACCTGGCAGGCAAAGGTCGATAGCTGGTTCCAGCCTCTGGCGATCGGGGAGCCGCTTCCGTCGCTTCCCGTGTGGTTGTCTGAAACACAGTTCGTGTCTCTCGACCTGGAGGCGAGCTATGAGGAGACCTGCAGGGTATTGCGGATCCGCTGAATTCACTCACCGTCGAGATCTCCACTCGATGATGAAGGCGAAGCCGAGAAATCCAAAAAATCCAAAGAAGCCGGAGAAGCCAAACAGCCGGTGGCAGCCGGGAATAAACCCCAAGGCGCCAAGGAAACCGAGGAAGCCGAGAGCGGCCAGCCGGGCGAGCTTCGAAGCGAGTTTTGACTCGAAGCCGCCAATACCCGTAAGGTCACGATTCGGTCGCACGATAACCCTCCTTCGTTGATAGTGCTGCTGCGAAGCCGACGGCAAGTAGCCACGCCGTCATTTTCTTACCGGCTCCAGGCTGTCGATCAACTCGTGCAGCTCTTCGTCGCCGAGCCGGCCGTTGATCGCCAAAGCCGGGTGCGTGCCGTCGGGCGTCGTCAGCAGGTAACCGGTGCGGTCCTTCGCGGGCGGGTCGCGCAGCACGGCACGGGCGCTTTGCAGCAGGATTTCGGCGGCCTGCTCGTCGTGTGCGCCGGAGTAGACCTTCACGCCGCCAGGCGACGTGTAGACCAGCTTGCCCGCCGCGACCAGCGGACCGAGTTTCTCGTTGAACGTGTGGGCCTGCACGAACACCACGTGCCGGCCGTCCTGGGCACGATACGTCGCGGCGAACATTCGGTGCGGCGGACTGACAATATCGAGGATGTCCATGATCTGCCGCTCCTTGGCCCAACTTGGGGCGTGGCTGAATACGTAGACCGGGAAGTCGGCGCGCTCGGCCATTTGTTCGACGGTGACGTTGGGCTTGACCAGGTCGGCCAGCACGCCGAGCCCCGCTGGCGTTGGGCCCTGTTTGGCGGCGGACTTCAGCTTGGCCAGGTCCCAGCCGGCCGACGGCTCGCCCGTCTCGTCCGACTTCGCTCGCCGCACGACGAGCAGCGACTCCTTTCGAACGACGAACTCGAACGATTCGATCGTGTGATCGTCGTCGCGGATGACGACGCGATAGAAAGCGTCAACTTGCTTGTCGGCCTGGCCAATGGGGCCAAAGCCCAGCTTGACGACGCGGGCAGACGAGCCGTCGCCGAGTGTCGTGCGGCCGGCGTCGCTGACCAGGTCGCGGCGATCTTTCCGATCGAGCACACTCGTCAGCCCGGCCGCAATCCCCAGGAATTCAGCCGGGCTTTTGGGCGGCCGAAACTCGTCGCTGACGGCGGCGCGTTCGACGCGAAGTCCGCCTTGGTCGTCGGTCGAAAGCGTGTAGATCGCCTGCCCGTCGAACGAATGGGCGAACAGCGGCCGGCCATCGACCGTCAATACACGGGCAAAACGGCCGGTCGGCGGATCGTACCAGGCGGCATCGCGGACGGTGTAGCTTTCGCCCGGCTTGGCCGCCAGCTTGAGTTGACTAGACTGCGGTTTGCCGTCCGGTCCAAGCGACACAAGCGGAATCCACCGAATGGCGGCCAGCTCGGCGTCGGAGACCGGCTTGACGACGATTTCGTTGACCAACTGGACGAGGTGGTCATCGGCGAAGAAGCGGGCCTCAGCCGCCGCCGCTTGCGACAGCAGGCTGAACGCAGCCAGTCCGGGGCCCGGCGACTGCGTATGGCGCGACAGGCTGACGGCGAGCAGGACCACTGCCGCCGCCGCGAGGACCAGCGCCGCGCGGACGCCAACCCGACGCGCAAGCGAGGACAGGTCTCCCGGCGCGCCGGGACTCCTCGCTGGCGCTTCGGGTTTGTAGGGGCCGACGAATAGTCCGGGCCCGGCTGGCTTCTTGGGCAACGCTTCGGCTTCGGGAAACGCGCTCACGACGCGTTGCTTCAGGCCCGCAGAGGCCCGGACGCGGTGCGATGGTGCGATCGCTTCCAGCACATCCCGGGCCCGTGCCTGCTGCCAGGCGCAGGATGGGCATTGGGCGGAATGTTCGGACGCTTCGGGGCGATCGAGCACTTCGGGACCTTCGATCAGCAATTCGTCGAGAACCTGGTTGAATTCGCGGCAGTTCATGGCATCACTCTCGTTTCTCGCCGATCGCGCCGCGCAGCTTGGCAAAGGCATATCGCAGACGCGAGCAAACGGTGTTAATGGAGCACTCGGTAAGTTCGGCAATCTCGTTGAGACTCAACTCGTCGAAAACCCGCAGTCGGACCACCTCGGCCTGTTCGGCGGGCAATTGCCGCAACAGCGATTCGATGCGGCGCAGCTCTTCGGTCGCTTGGGCCATTTCAGGCGGACCCTTTGCGGCGCTGAGCAACTCGTCGACGTCGACTCCTTCGCAAAACAGCGCCGCCCGGTTGCGGCGGCGCAGGAAGTCGATGCAGGCGTTGCCGACGGCGCGATACAGATACGGACCGATCGCTGAGACGGGACGCGTCCGCGTACCGTCGAACGCCCTGGCAAAAACCTCTTGCACGATGTCTTCAGCGTCGTGCAGACTGCCGGTCTGGCGAAAGGCATGTCGGACCAGGCGGTCGGCGTAGGTTTCGACGAGTTCTGCGAACTCGGAGCGCGACCGCGGCCAGGCACTGCCTGTATCGCTCGACGTTGCTGGCGGTTTCATGGGCAAGACCGGTCCGTAGCTCGGCGGACGTGGCGAAATCGTGGGCAAGGGCGGTTGCATGTTCGGCCTCCTATCCGTTAAGACGAATTGGGCGACGTTTTTCGTCTAAGTGTAAACCACCGTGTCACCTGCTTGCGAACCAACTGCCGGCGAATCATCGAAGTTGAGGTGGGTGTGCGACGTCGATGGGCGGCTTCGCGTTCGCTGGGGCCGCGTCGCGGCATTCATGGCGGCGGTGTTCGCGATCAATCTGTTGGGCGCGGCGGCCGTGAACCAGTTCACCGAGATGCCCATCAACGCCTTCGGCTTATTCGCGCCGTTCTGCGGGGTCGCCGCCTTCCTGGTGCTGGCGGTCGAGCTCGAACGTCAACGGCTGCGAAGCGGCCAGTGGCGGTTTCGATTTAGCCTCGGCGCGATTTTGTGGTGGACGGCAATTGCGTCCGCGTTCTTTGCGCTGGCGATGAGCGGCTTTCGAGAAAACCAGCGCGGGTTTGCTGTAAATCAGCAGCTCAGGACCGAGTTGGAGGCGGTCGTCAACGGCGGCACCATCACGATCAGCATGCCTTGCGGCCGCAACATCACTTGCGAGGTGACTCGGGCCAGCTTCTCCGACGACGACCTGGCCAGAATCATCGATCTGGCATCGCAAGGCGGCACGCGCCCTTGCGAGTTGTCTTTCTTGTTCCTCGCAAGGACAAGCATTACCGATGCCGGCGTTTGCCGGCTTGCCGCGTGTGAAAAGCTCGTGTTCGTTGAGCTCCCGGTGATCGACCTCAGCGACGAGGCCCTGGAGTCGCTTGGCAAATGCCGGCGCCTGGAAGTGCTTGTGCTCGACGAGCGGCGGCTGAGCGGCGAGCAACTCGCTCGCCTGCGCACCGCCTTGCCCCGCGTCAAGCTCAATGGCAAGACGTGGGCCCAACGCGATCGTTCACCGTAGGTGGATGCCGCGAGGTGATAAACTAATGAGTCCTTCGATCGCAAAATCGGTAGTTCTCATGGCGAGCGCGGCGATGATCGCAATTCGAGCGCCGCACGTGAGGCGAAGTCAGATGGTTCCGGTTGCCAAGAGCCACCGTGACGCTCTTGAGCTGGTTCTGCTGACGATCGCCTGGGTCGCGTTTTTCATTCCCTTGATCTGGATCCTGAGCCCAGCCTTTGCCTTTGCGGATTATTCGCTCCGACCGGTTCCGCTGGCCGTTGGCAGCTTGTTGCTCTTGTTCGGGCTTTGGCTCTTTCACCGCTCTCATACCGACCTGGGAACGAATTGGTCGATCACGTTGGAGCTGCGCGACCGGCACGAGCTCGTGACTCAAGGCGTTTATCGGTGGCCGCGACACCCGATGTATCTCGCCTTGCTCCTCTACTCGCTGGGCCAGGCGCTGGCCCTTCCCAATTGACTGCATCCCTGAAAAGACTTTGGCTTGAAGCATTCCGGTCAGGATACTACCACCAGAACTCGGTCCGGATAAACCGCAGCACGTAGTCCAGCCCAATTTCACCGATGGGTTTCTTGCCGCAATAGATGCGGGCGTGGCCGGTCATGTCGGGCTTGAGATTCGTCGATTTGTTCAACAACCGGCTGTAAACCACCACCGTGCTTTGATGGTCGCCGCTCTCGGCCGCCGGCGCAATCCGCTCGACCTTGGCCTCGAACGTTTCATAGGGAAGCGCGCGGGCCTTCAATTCCACGCACTGTCCAGGCTTGACCTTGGAGATGCGGTCTTCCGGAACCGTGATCTCGACTTCAAGCGATGAGGCTTCCTGAATCTCGCACACCAGGTCGCCCTGCTGAATGTACTCGCCGACGCGGTCTTTCAAATGCGGCGAGGCGATGACCCCGTCCACTCGACTGTAAAGCGGCAGCTTTTTCTGCTGCTCCTCCAGAAAGGCCAGTTCCTCCTTTTGCCGGGCCAGCGAGGCTTCGGCCGCTTCGATCTCCTCTTGCCGCGATCCGGCTTCGAGCAGGGTCAAGGCCGCCTTGGCTTCTTCCAGTTCTTTTTCGCGCCGGGCCAACTCTTTCTCGGCCTCCAGCGTGCCGACACTCTCCAAGGCCGCTTTCTCGCTGCGGGCCTGGGCAAGCTGGGCCTTGGCGACCTCGTAATTCGTCCGTGCTTCGTGGAACTGCTGTTCTGTTACGACCCGCTTCCGGTACAGCCCTTTCCAGCGAATGGTGGTTTCAAGGGCCTGCTGGAGCGACGCCTGGGCCTCGACGATCTTCTGGCCGAGCCGCTCCAAGTTCTCCTCGAAAGATTCGCGGCTCCGCTCCAGATCGGCCCTGGCCAAGTCACGCCACTCGGTCGTCCGCTCCACGCGCTCGCGGGCGTCGTCGATCTCCTCCTGCCGCGTGCCGACCTGCAGCAGCTTCAACTGGGCTTCGGTCTCTCGCACTTCGGCCTGTTTGCCGGCAGTCTTGCTCTCCAAGTCGGGCACTTCGAGCAGGGCCACCCGCTCACCGGCCGAGACATGGTCTCCTTCGTCGCCTGCCACTTCTTTCACGAACGCGGCCAGCGGCGCCCGCACCTGCAGGCGCGTGGCGGGCCGCACTTCAAAATCGCCGGTGGCCCGTTGCTCGATCTTCACCAGGCCCAGCACCGCCGAAAGGCCGGTCAGCGAAGCGCCCCAGAACAAGCTGCGAAGCGGTCGTGCGCGCACCATTTGTGTGGCTTCTCCCTGATTGAGACCCTGAAACATGACCCGGCCCGCGGCCAGCGCCAGCGGCGCCAGCACGATCACCGCGCCCCAATGCCCGATGTAGCCGTCGATCTGCCGTCCCATCGCCCACAACACGCCCGACAACATGACCAGCGACGCGCACCAACAGTGTACGCCGTAGACCAGCAATGTTTTTTCGCGTGTGTCGGGCTGGGGACGGGCCGCGCCCCACAACAGCCACCGTAGCCGCGCGGCCACGCGATCGAGTGCCCGTTGCCGCAGGTTCGCAATGTCGAGAATGTCGCTCAACAGGTAATAGCCGTCGAGCTTGACGAAGGGCATGAAATTGAAGAGCACGCGCACGCCCGAAACAGAAACGACGGTCCAGGCCAGGTAATTGATGAGGGTGTCTTCGAGCGTCAGCCGCCAGACGAAGACGGCCAGTGCCCAAAGAACCAACTCGAAGTAACCGCCGGCAAAGGTAATGGCCAGCCGCTTCCCTTTCTGCGGCAGGAGCCAGGCGTCGGACACATTGCAGAAAAACGAGGGCATAAAAAAGATCAACAGGAAACCGACTTCGTGTACCTCCCCGCCGAAGTGCTTGCACGTCAGGCCGTGGGCGCTTTCGTGCAGCGCGGTCACCGCGAGCAGCGCCAGGCCGCCCAGCACCAGTGTTTGCCAGCGAAGGTTTTCGGCCAGGTCGCTGACGAATTGGTCTCGATTGAGCCACAAGTCGATCGCAGCGGTCACGATCAGCACGGCGGAGAGGACCAAAAAGGCGCGCGTCCAGAAGAACCGCACGTGCGGCTCAACCGCCGTAAAGAAGCGATCGGGATCGAACAGCGTTTTTCGCCAGGCCAGCAGGTTTTGGCCGGCCGGCCGCGGCTTGACTGGCGCCGGCGAGAGCGGCGGTGGAACTTTTTTATCCAGCGGGGATGGCTCGACGGCCGGCGCGTCCGGGAAGGTCTCCAACAACCCGCGTGCAGCCGCCAATTGCAAGAACCCGTCGATGTCTTCGTCGGTCAGCTCTTCATTGAATTCTTGGCGGAATTTCTGGCCCAGCGAGGCCCGGCCGTTGCGGCCGTCGAGCAACTCCAGCAACAGGCGTTCGCGCGGGCCAAGGCGAAAATAAGTTTGCCGCCGCGGGTCTTTGACGACGAATTTGCCGTCGCTGCCCAACGGACTGAAGACGAAGTCGCGTCGACTGCAGGGCAAGGAATCGGTCCGGATCATAATGAGTGCCTTCTCTGTGTGGCCGCCAGCGATTGCACTCTGCGTGCCAAGAGAAAGCCAAGTTGGGACAGAGCAAGCTTGCGGTTCGCCGGCCCGCCGGCGACGCGGTTGCTTACCCCTCGCGGAACTCGGCGAAGTTCCGCAAGATTCGCAGGCCATCGGCCTGGCTCTTTTCGGGGTGAAACTGCGTGGCAAACACGTTGTCGCGCCACACCATCGAAGGGAACGCCGCGCCGTAACGGGTTTCGGCCGCAACGATCTCGCGGTCGCGTGGCACGACGTAAAACGAGTGTACAAAGTAGACGTGGGCGCCGCTGGCGAGACCGGCCAGGACCGGAGCGGGGCGGACAATCTCGAGTTGGTTCCACCCCATGTGCGGCACCTTGTATTCGTGAGGCAAGTCGAACCGCGCCACTTCACCGGCAAGCACGCCAAGGCCCTCGTGTCGGCCCCCCTCGTGCCCTACGTCGAACAAGAGCTGCAGTCCCAGGCAAATGCCCAAGAACGGCTTCCCTGCGGCGATCGCCTGCTTCACCGGTTCGACGAGCTCACGGCGTCGAAGCTCGTGCATCGCATCGCCAAACGCTCCCACGCCCGGCAACACCACCTTGGACGCCGCGCGAATCGCGTCCGGATCGCTGGTGATCGTGGCGGCATGCCCGACGTGCTCAAACCCTTTTTGCACGCTGCGCAGGTTTCCCATGCCGTAGTCGACAATCGCGATCATTCCACACCTGAGTTCGTTCTGCGTTCGGTCTATCAACAGCTTAAAGTGTGGAATCGCGGCTCGGCAAGTCGGTTGGCGGAGCGGACGAGCCGATACAGACGTAACCGCGCCGGCGCAGCACCAATGACCAATTCGCAATTTGCAATTTGCAATTTGAAATCTTCGCGGCCGCACCGGCAACCGCGCCTCTCACGACCATTTCAAATTGCGAATTGCGAATTGCAAATTGCAAATTTACCTGCCGCCGAGGCGCTCCGGGTAGATGACCAGCTCGACGCGGCGGTTGCGCTCTTGGCCGGCCGGCGTGGCGTTGGAGACGATCGGGTGATTGGCGCCGTGCCCGACAACGAAGAGCTGCTTCGAGGTCAATCGCGTGCGGCCGGCAAGATAGTCGTAGACCGCCATGGCGCGGCCGACGGAGAGCACATGGTTGCTCGACCAACGGCTGTTGTTGACCGGCGCGCTGTCGGTGTGGCCTTCGATGCCCACGAGATGGTCGGGATACTGCTGGGCGAGGGCGGCTGCGACGGCGTCGAGCAGAGCCGGAGCATCCGGTCCAAGCTGGGCGCCCCCCGGTTGAAACAGGCGATCGGCCGGCAACTCCACGCGGATTACGTCGCCGTCGATGCGTGACGGAACGCCGGGAAAGTCGAACGGGGCCAGAGAACTGGCCTGGCTGCTGTTGGCGGAGATGCTGGCGCCGATTCGTCGCTTGGCAGACGCAGCCAGCATTTCGGCTTTTTTCTCGACCTCGCCCGAAGATTCCTTCAGGGTCGCAAGCTGGGCCGTTGTGCCGGTGAGTTGCTCTCGGACCGCGACCAACTGATCCTCCAACACACGACGCTGCTGCAGCGACTGCGCCAGGAGTTGCCCCTGCTCCTGGTTATCCTGGTCGAGCGTCGTCATGCGGGTTTGCAGCTCCTGATACCGCTGGCTGAGCGCCAGGTGGTCTTGTTGCAGCCCCTCCAACTTCCCTTGCAGCACGTAGGGGTTCTGCGCGCAGCCGGCCGCCAGCAGGCAAAGCGAAACGCACAGCCAGTACCCGCGGGGGCGGGGGCGCATGGCGGCTCCCAAAGTGAAAAATGTGCTTGCCGCCGGAGGGCGGACATGACGGGCGCAGGTCAAGCGGCGGGCCTGACCTACGGGAAGGCGAGGATAGTAACCACGCCAGGTGTACGTCGCAAGGTCAATCCGCCGCCCCGGCTGTGCGAGCGGAGGGCGAAACCACGCCGTCCGCGATGCCTACGGCTTCGTCTCAAACAGGACAGACCTGTCATCGTTTTGACGACGGGCCGAACTGCTCGATGGTACTTGGGAATCGAAGGGAAGCAGAAATGAGCCGCGAATCGCCGCTGTTTTTTGCGGCTTTGGTGATATGGCATGCGGCTTGCCTTGAAATGATGGCGAAGTACACGAGAGGAGTACACTGAAGGGTCGGCACGGCCCGACCTCTCGATGGAGGGAAGGAGTTGGGTCATGAAACGGTTTTTGCTGCCACTTGCACTGCTTGCTATGCTCGCCTTCAGCGCCACGCCGGCGCTGGCACACCACGGCGGTTTTGGCGGCTTCGGCGGCTTCGGCGGCTACGGACATCACCACGGCGGCTTCGGCTATGGAGGCTTTGGAGGGTATCGAGGCTTCGGCGGTGGTTCTTATTATCGCGGCGGCTTTGGCGGCTTCGGGGGCTACCCCGGCTATGGCTACGGTTACGGCTTCCCCGGCTATGGTTATGGATACGGCTACCCCGGCCTCTACGGCCCCGGTTACGGCTACTACGGCTACGGCGCCCCGATGATCGGCGGCTATTACAACGGTCTGGGCTTCGGAATCGGCGGCGGGTTCTAGTGCAGTCGTCGGCCGAGCGAGCACTACTTGTTTGGGCGACGGGCGGTCCGCGGGCTGGCCTCCACGCCATGAGGCGTCCGCAAATCGAGCACCTGTGGTCCGCGGCTGCCTTCCAGCGTATTGTGCTCGGCGTGATAACGACGGAGCCGTGAGAGCTTGTCCGTCGCGGCGGCTTGGCCTTCGGGCTTCGCCGTGGGCGCCGCGCCCCACGCGATCCGCGTACCCGCCTGGGTGAAGAGGTCGAATTCGATTTGGCCCGCGCTGGCTGACGGATCGCTTGCGACCGCCAAATGGTGCAGCCCAAGCTCATCCCAGGAGTCGATGAGCAGTGCCGCCAAGGCCGCGGCCGCCACGACGCGGGCATCGGTCCACCGCGTGCCCGCCGGAGGCGGCATGGCAGCACCGAATTCGCTCAGGCGGGGATACCGCCGCGCCTCCAACGGCGAGAAGTCGGCTGTCGGCAATTGCACTCCCTCGGCGTCCAGCGGCAACAGTCCGCCCGTTACTTGCACCATCAGCACCGGCCGACGGTAGACGAGGGTCACTTCGACGCCCGCCGGCGGCCGTTTCAAGACCCGTTCGACCTTGGCCACCCACGGATGGGCCGCGAACGCCTCATAAAACCGTTCGCCGAGATCCTCGTCGAGAACCGAAAGAGGCCCTGCCTGGTTAAGATCGCGGACCACTTCGCTTTTCACGTCGCTACGAATCCATTTGGGCGGCGGCGTGACCGTGACGTTCTCGGCCGTAATGACATACTGCGGCAAGGCCAACACCTGCGGGCGCACCGACCGCCAAACAGCGTAGGCCCCGCTGCCAATCGCCACCAGCAGCAAGCTCGCCGCAATCAGCCATGCTCGTGGGTTCTTGCTCTTCGCAACGGCCGGCGTGGGGAGCGGCTTTGGGGCGGGTTCTTCGCGACGTTTCATGGCCTAACCTCCGTGCTAGGGTTCGGGGTTCAGGGTTCGGGGTTCGGGGTTCGGGGTTCGGGGTTCAGGGTTCAGGGTTCAGGGTTCAGGGTTCAGGGTTCAGGGTTCAGGGTTCAGATGCGGGATGAGGGATGAGGGACTGGCGCATGGCGCTATGAATGGAATCCGAATTCCCAAGACCCAAGACCAAAGTCCAAAGTCCAAAGTCCCGAACCCTGAACCCTGAACCCTGAACCCTTTCGTCACCAAATCTCGATTTCGGTCTCCAGCTCCACGCCCAAACGATCGGCCACCCGGCTGCGGACCAGCTCGATCAACCGCAATACGTCCTGCGCCGTAGCGCCCGGCTCGGTGACGATAAAGTTCGCGTGACGGTCGCTCACTTCCGCCGCGCCCACGCGCGTGCCCTTGAGCCCGGCCTGGTCGATGAGCATGCCGGCGCTCATGCCGCGCGGGTTCTTGAAGATGCAGCCGGCATGCTGGTGCCCTAACGGTTGCGCGGCTTTCTTGGCGATCCATTGGGTCTGCATCCGCTTGGTGAGCTGTTCCGGGTCGTCGGTTTCCAGCTCGAACTCGGCGGACAGGATCACCAGCTCGTCGAGGCTGCTCTGCCGGTAGGCAAACACCAACTCTTCGCGTTGTCGCTCGATGATTTCGCCGCCGCGCGTCATGACGGTCGCTCGTTTAGTCCACTGACCCACGTCGCCGCCGCGGCTGCCCGCATTGCCGTGCAATGCCCCGCCGATGGTGCCCGGAATGCCGACCAGCGCTTCCAAGCCGGCCAGTCCTTCGCCTACGGCCGTCGAGATGACGTGGCCCAACTTGGCGCCGCCGCCAGCGGTGACTCGGCAGCCGCGGACCGCGATTTGTGCAAATCCGGGATGCGACAGGCAGACCACCACGCCGGGCAGGCCTTCGTCTCGCACCAGCACATTCGACCCGCCCCCGAGCAAGCGCACGGGGATTTCTTCCTGACGGCAGCGCTGCACAAGCTGCGCCAACTCGTCGATGTCGCGCGGCTCGGCGAAATATTGCGCCGGGCCACCCAGCATCAACCAGGTGTGCGGCGCGAGCGGTTCATCCAGCCGCAAAATCGGTTCGAATTCGTCTTGCAGTGCCATGAGAAACTTCCCAACGTCGCCGCTCCCTTCGCAACCCATCGTGCGGCTGAAAGATACACTATATCCGTCAGCGGGGAAACCTCTGGATTGCTTCGCGACCGCGGTCGCTGTAAAGTCGGGAAAGTGGCGAGACCCTTGAACGACAGGCACGGAATGCGTCCTGCGCAGCTTTATAAACTGGCTGTTTTCATTTCGGCGTGGCTGGCGACCGCTGCCGCCCTGGCTGATTTCGTCGAGTTGGAGCGGGCATGTCCGCCACGCGACCGTTGATTGTTATTCCGGGCGACGACCCGATGCAGCTTCAAGGCTCGCCCCAGCTTGCGCGGCTCGACGCCTACGGCGAGGTCGTGCTCTACCGCGACCGGCCGATCGACGATGCCGAAAAGATCCGCCGGGCACGCGACGCCACTTGTCTCATCAACTCGCGCAGCTCCGTCACCTGGCCCGCCGGCGTGCTGCGGCAGTTGCCTCGGCTGAAGATCTTCGCCGTGTGCGGCATCGGCACCGACGCCATCGACCTCGAAGTCGCCCGTGAACTGGGGATCGATGTTCGCAACCTGCCCGGACGCACGGCGGGCATCGTGGCCGAGCACGCGCTGGGCCTGCTGTTGGCCATCGCCAAGCGGGCCTGGTTTCAGACCAACGAGTTGAAGCAGGGACGTTGGTCGGCGATGCAAAATACCTATCTCCGCGGAACGATGCTGGGACTGATCGGAGCGGGGCCGATTGCGGCTGAATTGGCCCGGCTGGCGCAGGCCATTGGCATGCAAGTGCAGGCATGGACTTTCCATCCCACACCCGAACGTGCCCGCGAGCTGGGAGTGCGGTTCGTGGAATTCGACGAGCTACTCGCCAGTTCGGACTGTGTGAGCCTGCACGTCAAACTGACCGACCAGACGCGCGGCCTGATCGGCCGCCGCGAGTTCACGCTCATGAAGCCGGGCGCGCTGTTCGTCAACACGGCCCGCGGCGCGATCGTCGACACGCCGGCGTTGGTGGAGGCGCTCAACAAGGGCCACTTGGCGGGGGCCGGCATCGATGTCTTCGACGAAGAGCCGCTGCGGGCCGATCACCCGCTGCTTGGCTGCCAGCAAGTCGTGCTCACGCCGCACAACGCCGACCAGACTCCCGAAGGCATGGAGCTGCTCAATTCGGGCGTGGTGGAGAACGTGGTCGCCTTCTTCGAAGGCCGCGAGCAGAACCGGGTGGTGTGAGGAGAGCGACCTTCGCATGTCTTGAGCGCGACGGACGGATGCCCTACCATGTTCTTGGTCGTCGTCGGCTCTTTCGACCGCTGTTCAATTGAGGAACCCACCGATGCTCACCATTTACGGCGATGGGGCGAAATACTGCGATGGACTGACGCGGCGCAGCTTCTTGAAGATCGGCGGCCTGGCCATGGGCGGCCTGTCGCTGGCGGAGATCCTGCGGACCGAAGCCCACGCCGGCCGACCGAATTCGCACAAGGCCGTGATCATGGTGTTCCTCTCCGGCGGACCGCCGCATCAGGATCTCGTCGATCTCAAACCGCTGGCGCCGGTCGAAATCCGCGGCGAGTTCAACCCCATCGCCAGCAACGTGCCAGGCATCGAAATCTGCGAGCTGCTGCCCCGCATGGCGTCGATGATGGACAAGTTCGTCGTCATCCGGTCGATGATCGGCGCGGAAGGGGCGCACTCCGCGTTTCAGTGCATGACGGCCCGAAAGCACAATCCACAACCGCCCGGCGGCTGGCCCTCGCTCGGTTCGTGCGTCTCGAAGCTCTGTGGGCCGACGCGGCCGTCCGTTCCACCCTTCGTCGGCCTGTCGCCGAAGATGATCACCATGCCCTGGGCCGACCCTGGGCAGCCGGGCTATCTGGGTATCGCCCACGCGCCGTTTCGTCCGACCGCCGACGGGCAACAGGACATGGTGCTCAACGGCGTCACTCTCGACCGGCTGCACGACCGGCAGACGCTGTTGGGCAGCTTCGACCGCTTCCGCCGCGCGGCCGACACCGCCGGCGCGATGCAAGGACTCGACGCCTTCAACCAGCAGGCGATGGGCATTCTCACTTCCAGCAAGCTGGCCGAAGCCCTCGACCTGGATCGCGAAGACCCGCGCGTGCGCGATCGCTACGGTTACGGCTCGCCCAAGCCGGCCGGCTATGGCGACGCCGGGCCGCTCCTGAACACCTATTTTCTCACCGCGCGGCGGCTGGTGGAGGCCGGCGTGCGCTGCGTCACCTTGGCGTATGGCCGCTGGGACTGGCACGGCCGGCCGCACGGTACAACGTTCGAGAATGCCCGCGACCACATGCCGATGCTCGACCAGGGCGTCTCGGCGCTGGTGGAAGACCTGCACGAGCGGGGCCTCGACCGCGACGTATCGGTCGTCGTGTGGGGCGAGTTCGGCCGCACGCCGAAGATCAATCCGCAAGGCGGACGCGATCACTGGCCGCCGGTGAGTTGCGCGCTGTTGGCCGGCGGCGGGATGCGCACCGGCCAGGTCATCGGTTCCACAAACCGGTTGGGCGAATATGCCAAAGACCGCCCGGTGACGTTCCAGGAAGTGTTCGCCACGCTCTATCACAATCTGGGCATCGACGTGAACACCGCCACCATGCCCGACCTTTCGGGACGGCCGCAGTATCTGGTCGATCACGCGGAGCCGCTGCGGGAGGTATGCTAGAATAGTGGCTGAACCGCAACGAGGAGGCGAAGAACATGAGCCTTTTGGTCTTAAACGAGATTGTCGCGGGCCGCGCGCCGCCGGCCATTTGCTTCAGCGTCGCTGAATTCCACAAAATGCTCGCCGACGGTATTCTCATTGACGGCCAGCCGCTTGAATTGATTGACGGCATCATCCTTCAGAAGGACCGGGCGGCCGCAGGTGAAGCTCCGATGACACACGGCAAGCGGCACGCAATCGCGATCGAAGAAATTGACGACCTGTTGGCGGCTCACGCCGGCAATTCAGGTTGCAGCGTTCGGGCTCAGTTGCCCGTGACGCTGTCGGACGTGAGCGAACCGGAACCCGACCTGGCGCTGGTCATGGGCAAAATCAGAGATTACCTCGATCACCATCCTGGTTCCAGCGAGGCGCTGTTAGTCATCGAAGTGGCCGACAGTTCGTTGCACTACGATCGCACCATCAAGCAAGGGCTCTATGCGGCTGCTGAAATACGTGAGTATTGGATCGTCAACCTGATCGACGACCAGATCGAGGTCCATCGAACGCCGATTGTCGATGAAAGACGCTACGCACAGCGGTGCGTGTTTGGGCTCGGCGAAGTTGTGCCACTGCCACTGCCAGGCAACGTCTCGGTAGAACTGCGCGTCGACGAGCTGGTCCCGCCACGGCCGTAACATCGGCCGCACGGCTCTTCCGCCCATCGTCGGCCCGTCGCCGAAGATGATCGCTCACAGGTGCGTTTTCGCTATGCGGTTCTGCCCAGATCCGCCTCGCGCTTCGGCAGCTCGACCTCGATGCGCGTGCCGGCGCCAGGCGCACTGTCGATCGTGGCCTGGCCGCCTAGCAGCCGGGCACGCTCGCGGATGCCCTGTAATCCAAATTGACGCGCCCGCACGTCGGCGGGGTTGAAACCGACGCCGTCGTCGCGGATGGAGAGCCGCACGGAGTTTTCCTCTTCCACCAGTTCGACGCGGGCGCGCGTGGCGCGACTGTGCCTGCGCACGTTGGTCAAGGCTTCTTGGCAGATGCGGAACAGGGCGCTTTCGATCGGCGGCGGAAGCCGCTCGGTGCGAACGTCGTGAACCAGCTCGATGGAACACTCGCCGGTTTGCTCGCCGACCAGGTATTCGACGGCCGCCACGATGCCCGACTCGTCGAGAACCGGCGGCCGCAGCCCGCCGATCAGTCGGCGGGCCTCGGTCAGGGCGTCGCGAAGCAATTGCCGAGAGACATCGAGGTTCTCGCGCGCCAGGTCGGCCGGAACGGCCGCGGCGAACGAATCGAGGCGCATCAGCGCGGCGGTGACGTACTGCACCAGCCCGTCGTGGATTTCATAGGCCACCAGCTTGCGGTCGCTCTCGCTCATCGAAAGCAGGTGCTGCAGAAATTCGCGTTCGCGCTCGCTGTCCGCCAGCCGCCGCTCGAGCTCCGAAGATGGCTGTATTTCTCCCATTTCGGGGGATTATAACATTTGCTTCGGTAGGGGCCTCTGGCTTTCGGTCCACATGGCATTGACAAATAGTGGATACCGATGTACATATATGCTAGCAGTGGAGTGCCAGCACTATGTCGTCTTTTTCCATCCATCGTCGCGCCCTGGTGAGCGAATTGCAAGAGAAGCTGCGCCGCTGGGAAGAGGCCAGGCGGCCCGCCGGCGCGGCGCGCACTTCCACCGGCTGCGATCAGCTTGACCGGCTTTTTCCCGACGGGGGCGTGGCCCGCGGCACGTTGGTCGAGTGGCTGGCCGAAGGCGAAGGCGGCGGGGCGATGTGGCTGGCCCTGATGGCCGCACGCCAGGCCTGCCAAGAGCACGGCCCGCTGGTGGTGATCGACGGCCGAGGAACATTTTATCCACCGGCGGCGGTCATGGCGGGCATCGATCCGCAACGGCTGATTGTGGTGCGCGTGACCTTGGCCCGCGATGAAAGCTGGGCCCTCGATCAGGCGCTGCGATCGGGCGGGGCCGGCGCCGTCTTGTGCCTGACCGACCGCTTGAGCCAGCGCGGCGCGCGGCGGCTGCAGTTGGCTGCCGAGGCCGGCGGAGGCGTGGGGTTCTTGGTCCGCCCGGCCTCGGTCCGCGGCGAACCGTGCTGGGCCGAAGTGCGGTTGCTGGTCGAACCGTGCCTGGGCACCGGCGTCCGAAAATGGGACGGGCACCTTTTGCCGGAACGGCCCGAAGGGTGCTTCGCACAAAAGGTGCCCGTCCCCTTTTCGGACGGCGGCAAGAAAGGGACGAACGGGCAGCGGGCAGCGCGATGTTTGGCGGTGGAGGTGTTGAAAACGCGCGGCACGCTGGCCAGCGAATTGGCGGAACAAAAACGGTTGGAGCTGGAGATCGACGATGAAACGGGTATTGTGCGTGCGGTTGCCCGACTGGACCCGGCAGCGGCGCGTCGCCGCTGGTCAGGAGCGTGAGTTGAGCGGTCGCGAGGCGTTGGAGCGCCTCGTCCCCTGGTGCGGGCAGTTCAGTCCGTCGGTGGGCGTCGATGCGCTCGAGCCGCCGGAAAGTTTGCTGTTCGACGTGACCGGTCTGGCCCACCTGTTTCACGGAGAAGAGACGCTCATCGGGCACGTGGGGCGAGAATTCGGCCGCCGCGGCCTGTCGACGCGCATCGCCCTGGCCGACACGCTCGGCGCCGCCTGGGCGCTGGCCCATTACCCAATTGAAAATTTGCAATTTGCAATTTGCAATTTGCAATTACCTGGTTCGCCCATCGTCGTGCCGCCCGGCAAAACCCGGGCCGCGCTCTTGCCTTTACCCGTCGAGGCGTTGCGGCTCTCCGCCGACTGCGTCGAGACATTGCGCGAATTGGGCCTGCGGCAGATCGGGCAACTGCTCCGTTTTTCGCGCGATAGCCTGGCAACCCGCTTCGGCCCGGAGTTGCTCGTGCGGCTCGACCAGGCGATGGGCGTCGTGGAAGAAGTGATTGCGGCTTGCCACCCCCTGCCCCAAGTGGAAGCGGAGACGGTCTTCGAGCACCCGACCGATCGCCCGGCGGTGATCGAGCAAGCGTTAGAGCGACAACTGGAGCAGATCGCGCGGCAGTTGTCTCCGCGGCGGCAAGGCGTGCAAGAGTTGGTTTGCTGTTTCCGCGGCGAGACCGGCAAGGCCGGCGAATTCACGGTCGGCCTCTACCGTCCGAGCGCCGCGCCGCGGCACTTGGCCGAGTTGATCGAGATGCAATGGCTGGCGGCGCAGCGCAAGCTGGCCGAGCCGATCGCTTCGCTGCGCCTCTCGGTCACGGTCGCCGCGCCTTTGGAACTCGAACAACAGGAATTGTTCGGCGATCGGGGCCAATACGATCCGCGGCAGACGGCGATTCTGGTCGACCGGCTGAGCAGCCGCTTGGGGCGCAGCTCGGTCGTCCGCCCCAGGCTTTTGCCCGAAGCCCAGCCGGAATTGACCTGGCGGTACGAACCTTGGGTGGGCGGGGCGCAGCGGCGACCGGCCAGCAGCGCGAAGAAACGGCCGGCTCAACGGCAAACTTTTTCGCATTGCGCCTCGTGCAAATGGCCGCTCACGCGGCCGCTGTCGCTTGCCCAGCGGCCGGTGCTCTTGGAGGTGGTGTCGATGGCACCGCACGGGCCGCCTTTGGCCTTTTCGCTTTTCGGCCAGCAGCATCGCATCGAGCGCACCTGGGGTCCGGAGCGCATCCAGACCGGCTGGTGGCGTGGGCGGAGCGTGCGACGCGATTATTACCGCGTGGAGACTATCACCGGCCGCTGGTTCTGGCTTTTCCGCCAGCTCTCCGACGGCCGCTGGTATTTCCACGGGGCGTTTGACTAGAGATTCTGCGCGCGGCCAACAATGAGCCCTTCGACCGCCAAGCAACCGCGGTGGCGGACAGAGCTTGGTGTGAGAGACACAGCCGGGCGGCGGCGCTGGACGGCCTGCCGCCCAACAAGCGGTTCTGCGCCGCGCTGGCCCTTCTGGCGCTCAACGACGCCCTCGATCACGCTGGCATAACGGAGATTGGCAAACTAGAATAGCCCCGCGATGGGCCGGCCGTCGGCGATGGGCATGGGACGGTTGAGCTGGTCGTGAATGATCGTTTCCGGATCGAGGCCCAGCGCGTGATAGACCGTCGCCATCACGTCGTCGGGCGTCTTGGGATCGCTCAGGGCATACGCGCCCGTCTTGTCGGAGCTGCCCACCAACACGCCGCCGCGAATGCCGCCGCCCGCCATGAGCACCGTCTGGCAGGGCGGCCAGTGATCGCGGCCGGCGTCCTTGTTCACCTTGGGCGTGCGGCCGAAGTCGCCCGTCCACAGGATGAGCGTCTCGTCCAGCAGGCCCCGCTGAGCCAGGTCTTCGATCACGGCCGACAGTGCCAGGTCGGTCTGCGGCAGCCGGCTGCCCTTGAGGGTTTTGAAGTTGTCTTTGTGCGTGTCCCAACCGCCGATGCCCGCCGAATAGTAGACGGTGACGAACCGCACGCCCGCCTCCACCAGGCGCCGGGCCAAGAGCACGCTCTGGCCGTATTGATTGCGGCCGTAACGCTCGCGAACGCCGGCCGGCTCGTCGGCAATGGCCAATGCCTGCCGCGTGGCCGGCGACGTCAGCAGATCGACCGCCCGCTGCTGATAGGCGTCCATGTCGCGCACCGCCGCGAGCTTTTCGCTCAGCTTGGCCGTGGCCGCAAGCCGCGACAGGATGCCGCGGCGGTCTCGCAGCCGCTCGACCGACACGCCGTCGGGCAAGGCGAGCTGCTCGACGTTGAACTTGGGGTCGTCGGGGTTCTGCGTGATGAAGAGCGGGTCGTGCAGCTTGCCCAAGAAGCCCGCGAACTCGCCCGGCGTGCGGAAAGGCCCGTCGGCGATCATCGTCGGCAGCGAGACGGCGGTCGGCGCCAGGTGTACGTCGCGCCGCAACGAGTCGATCACCGCCCCCGGACAGGGAAAGTCGGTCGCGGCGGCGTTCGAGGTGACGATGTCGATCAGCGGCCGTCTGCCAGTCAGCGAGTAATAAGCGCCGGAGTTATGGCTTCCGCGGTCGTGATGGACGCTGCGGACGAGCGCGAATTTGTCGGCCAGCGCGGCTAGCTTGGGCAGATGCTCGCCGATGACGAGCTGCGGATTTCGCGTGGCGATGACGCCGAACTCGCCGCGGATTTCGGCCGGCGCCCGGGGCTTGGGGTCGAACGTCTCGAACTGGCTGGGGCCGCCGAACTGAAACAGCAGGATACAGCTTCGGGCCGGCGGCTTGCGATGGGTTGCGGCCGCTTCTGCCTGGAGTAGACGTGGTAGCGACAGCCCGCCGACACCGAGAGCGCCAAAAGCGAGCGCCGCACGGCGGCTGCAGTGGGTTTGTTGGAAATCGCGGCAGGCCATTCGTGTTTGACCGCAGGCAGGAGGTTGCGTCGACTTGTTATTTTCGCAGGGCTGGAGAAGAGTACAAGGCCGGGCGATTCGTCGCGCGTAGGGTGGGCCGGCGCTCGCAAGCTCGCTGGTCCCACCCTACGCTTTGTCGAAGGTCGTTGCATCCGCTGCAAGCGGCACAATCCGTCCGGCAGTTCGCCGTTTGCGGTGCGGCGGACCGGTCGCGGATAAGAAAACATTCATCCGCGTGGCGAGCGAGGTAAGGTTGTCAGGAACCATCCATTTTCAGGAGCCGGTCATGCCGCAAATCCTTGAATTGCCGCCCGAACAACAGTTTGTCGACCGCCGCAACTATGAGCGGGCGGAGGGCGCGCCGAGCCGCGAGCGCCGCCAGTTCGCCGATAGCTACGAAGGTCTGTCGCCGCCCGCACAAGAGCTGGCGGTGGCCATCGACTCGTACAAGCTGGCGCATCGCCGCCGGTTCATCACCTACGAAGAAATGCTCAATGTGGTGACCTCGCTGGGCTACCGCAAGTAGTCCCTTCGCTTACAATGCCGGGATGTCCGCTCCTGTGAAAACGCCGGCGGAAATCCTCGCCACGCCGGTCCAATTCTTGAAGGGCGTCGGCCCGCAACGCGCCGAGCTGCTCGAGCGCCTGGGCCTGCGCACCGCCCGCGACGTGGTCTTCTTCTTTCCCCGCGACTACCAAGACCTGACCCAGCTCGATCGCGTCGCCGATCTGGTCGAAGGAAACCTCACGCGGCTGCGCGGCAAGGTGGAAGAGGTCGATCAGCGCGTGAGTAATTCGGGCAACATCCTGCTGGGCGTGCTGCTGGCCGCCGAGCAGGGTCGCGTGCGGCTGTTGTGGTACAACTCGCCCTTCCGACGTGAGCGGTTCGGCCTCGGCGAAGAGTTGCTGGTTACCGGCAAACCAAAGATGAACGGCGGCATCTGGGAGTTCACCCATCCGCAAGTCCAATCGATCGACGTGGAAGAGCAAGGGCCGGCCGCGGTGCTGCTGCCCGTGTATCCGCTCACCGAGGGACTCACGCAGGGGCAGATGCGTAAGGTCGCCGCCAGCGTCCTGGAGACCTGCCTCGCTTCGCTCGACGAAGTGTTTCCGGCGAGTTACCTTGCGTCGCGCGACCTGCAGCCGGTGCGTGAAGCCATTCGACTCATTCACGCTCCGCGCGATCGGGCGGAGCTGGAAAAAGCCCGCCGGCGGTTGATCTATCAAGAACTGTTGGTGTTGCAGCTTGCCCTGGCGATGAAGCACGACGAGCAGCACTCTCGCCGCAACGCTCCGCCGCTGGAGGCCACGGCCAAGATCGACGCCCGCATCCGGCGGTTGTTTCCCTTCGAGTTGACCGGGGCCCAGAACCAAGCGATCGCCGAAGTGAATGCCGACATGGCCCGCCCGCACCCCATGAACCGCCTGTTGCAAGGCGACGTGGGCAGCGGCAAGACGGTGGTGGCGGTATATGCCATGTTGCTGGCCGTGGCCCACGGCTATCAGGCGGTGCTGATGGCGCCCACGGAAGTGCTCGCCCGGCAGCACGCCGCCACGCTGGAGCGCACGCTCGCCGCCAGTCATGTCGAGTGGCGCCTGCTGAGCGGCGGAATCAGCGCGTCGCAACGGACGGAGCTGCTGGACAAGCTGGCGACCGGCGAAGTCCACGTGGTGATCGGCACGCAGGCGATCTTGCAACCCGACGTCCGCTTTGCCCGGCTGGGGTTGGTGGTCATCGACGAGCAGCACAAGTTCGGCGTGCGGCAGCGGGCCAGCCTGAAGCAGGCCGGTCTCGATCCGCACTATCTGGTGATGACGGCCACGCCGATTCCGCGGACCGTGGCCATGACGTTGTTCGGCGATCTCGACGTCTCGACGTTGCGCGAGGCCCCGCCCGGCCGGCAAGCCGTCCATACGTATCTGGTGGGCCAGGAGCAGCGGGAGAAATGGTGGGACTTCTTCGGCCGCAAGCTGCGCGACGGCAAGCAGGGCTATGTGGTGACGCCGCTCATCGACGAGTCGTCGGAAGCCGACGTGGCCAGTCTGGAACAGGCGTTCGAATCGCTGGCCCACGGGCCACTGGAGGCGTTCCGCCTCGGCCTGCTGCACGGGCGAATGAGCTCGTCGGAAAAGGAAGAGACCATGCAGGCCTTCCGTCGCGGCGACATTCAGGCGCTGGTCACGACGACGGTCGTCGAAGTGGGCATCGACGTGCCGAACGCCACGTTGATGACGGTTTACAGCGGCGAGCGGTTCGGTCTTTCGCAGCTTCACCAGTTGCGGGGCCGCGTGAGCCGCGGCGTGCAGCCCGGCTACTGTGCGGTGCTCACCGACGTCGAAGCGGCCGAGGCCCGCCAGCGGCTGGAGGCGTTCGCGGCGACCAGCGACGGTTTTCAACTGGCGGAAATCGACTTCGAGCTGCGCGGGCCGGGCGATCTGTTGGGAACGCGTCAGCACGGGCTGCCGCCGTTGCGGATCGCGAACCTGGCGCGCGATGGGGCGGTGATCGAGGAGGCACGCCGCGACGCTCAGCAATTGGTCGCGGCGACGACCTTGAGCCAGCCGGAGTTCGCCCAACTGCGGCATCGGGTGCTGCAGCGTTACGGCCGCGTGCTGGAGCTGGGCGACGTGGGATGAGGCGGTCCATCGCGCGAAACCGTGTACTGTGACGACAATCAGGTGCCGTCATGTTGAGTGCGCACCTACGCTTTGAGCTTCATCAAGAACGAGGCGAGGGTTTTTCCGAGTCCTTCGATGCGCGCCTGCTGCTTGGGATCTATCAGCGACCCGTCAGGCTGGATCGCCTCGCGTGCCTTGGCCACGGCGACCTGGTCTGGCAGGACGATGACGCCGATGCGCACTGGTTCACGCCAAATCGAACAGCATCACTTCCGCCCCTTGCTCGGCAACGACGGTGAGGCGACGTTCGTCGCCGATCGCCGCCCCGTCGCTCGTCTCCAAGAGCGCCCCGTTTACCTTGACCCGACCATGCAGGACTTGGAGCCATGCGTGACGCCCAACTTGAATGTCGTGGCTCACCGATTCGCCGGCGTTCAGCGACGACAGATAGAGCCGTGCGTCTTGACGAATCGTGAGCGAACGATCGGCACCTTCGGGCGAAGCCACCAGCCGAAGCCGGCCCCGTCGCTCGTCTTCGCTGAACGCACGCTGGTCGTAGGATGGCGGCAAACCTTCTCGCTCAGGCAGCAGCCAAATCTGGTAGAGATGCACGGCTTCATCGGCCGAGGGATTGAACTCGCTGTGCCGCACTCCGGTTCCGGCGGACATGTGCTGCAAATCGCCCGGCCTGATGATCGAACCGTTCCCCAAGCTGTCCTTGTGTTCCAAGGCACCTGCGAGGACGTAGGTGAGGATCTCCATGTCCCGATGGCCGTGCATTCCAAAGCCCTTGCCTGGCTGCAGCCGGTCCTCGTTAATGACCCGGAGCGAACGAAAAGCCATCTGGGCCGGGTCGTAGTAATCGCCGAAGGAGAAGGTGTGGTAGGTATCGAGCCAGCCGTGGTTGAAGTGGCCTCGATCTTTCGCTTTGAGTGTAACGATCATGTTCGACCTTCCATTATTCAAATAAATGGATCGGCACGCCGCTTCGCCACCTGGCAACTGGTAACGGTTATTAGTTGACGCTCCGGGCGGCACGCCGTCAACTGTGAACGGTTCACAGTTGGTGGCGCCGACGACTTGGCCCGTTCGTCAGGGAAGAGAGATGAGGGATGAAGGATGAGGGATCGAGAATGGCGGCGGATTTGCCTTCGTCCAGTGCCCGGTAGAGCTTCTGGGCGCGGGCGGTTCCTCCACGAATTGCGGCATCCCCTAGGATAGTACGCGAGAGCGGCACCCCAAGCAACGCAGCCAGCGCTAGGCGGCCGCCAATCGCGTCGCCGAGGGCGATGCGCGGTTGCCGAAAAGGGCCGCCACAAAAGCGTCGGGCGAGTGACGCTCGCGCCAATACGGCCGATGGGCCTGGGCCGCCGCGCGATAGGACGCAAAATGATCGAGCACCCGCTTCACGGCGGCCACAAAGGAGTCGAAATCGTCGAACGTCTCGCCGCCCCGCGGCGGTAACTGGTCGGCCATCCACGTGCCGGCCGGCACCACCGGCGGCGCGCCCAGGGCCAACGCCTCGGCCAGCACGCCCGACGTGCAGGCCCGATAACGCCCGTTGAGATACGGCAGCAACACCACGTCGGCCTGCGACACCATGCGATAGTATTCGACCGGCGACAACGGCGCCTCGGCCGCGAAAAGCTGCACCTCGCCCGCCGAAAGGAGTCTCAGCCGCTCCAGGGCTTTGATGCTTTGCGGGTTGTACTGCGGCTGGCTGACGTTGGCCTGAATCAACAGCCGGGCACGACCCGGTGCCAGATAGTCGTCGCGCAACGCCTCGGCCAGGTCGGGCAGCCAGGGAAAACCCTTTTCGTCGCGCGCCTCGCCAAAATAGCCCAGCCGCACCGGACCGGAAGGCGGTCGAGGCACCGGCGAAATCAGCTCCGCCCGGAAGGGAATCGGCAGCACGTCGAACCGCGCTCCCGAAATCGTCTCGTAGTCGCGGGCCAGCGTCGCGGAGTCGGTGTAGAACTTGATGCGCCGGCTGGCGCCCCAGTGGCTGTAGAGCGAAAAGAACATCCGCCGCACGCGGACGGCGGGCGAAGGCGTCGAAGCCTCGGCGGCCGGATCGCCCTCGAACAGGCCGTTGAGAAACTCCAGGTGAAAGGTCGGAGCATGGTCGCCCAACAACTCGATGGCCAGCCCGGCGGCCGCCGCGTCGCGCGGATGGGCCGTGCCCATCAGCACGTGGTCGTCGCGGCCGGCGCCCGCCGTGGCCAAGAACCTCAACAGATCACGCTGGAAGCAGAGCATCTGTTCGACCTCGATCCCGAAGCCCGTCGGCACCAGCGACCGGACGGCCTGCACGATCTTCGCCCGCTGCCGGCGATCGCGCAGCCGCCGCGAAGTTTCGGGCAAGGGCCGGGCCTGGTTCACCACTTCGTCGTCGGCGACGACCCAACGCCGCAGGATGTCTTGCCAGGCGGCGTAAACCTCGGCGTAATGACGCGGGTGCGCCCAGCGCGGCATGCCGCAGTAACCGACGATCCGCCCCAAGTCGTAGATCGCCGGCGGCAGCGCGTAGTAGGCGGTCCGCTCGGCCATCCAGGCCAGGTTCAAGCAAGCCTGCCCGGCCTTCGCGCCAACGCGGCCCAGGGCGCTCGTCGCGTCGAGGCCGAAGGGATCGTCGGCCGGGCGGTGGCCGAGCGGGCAATCGGTGAAGAACAGCGGATAGCTCTCCAGCCAGGTGGGCAGAATCTCGGTGCGGCAATGGACGTGGGTGGCCAGCACTGGGTGCCAGCCCGCACGCCGGGCGGCTTCGGCCAGCGAGACCGAGGTCTCGAAGTAGTGACCCAAATGGTCTCGCAAATTCGGGCTGACGATCAGCAGCTTGCCGGCGGTAGGCATGGGGAATCCAAAATCCAAAATCCAAAATGGCTACGCGGCCTTGGCGGGCGAATAATGCTTGTGGTAGGCGGCCACGATCTTGCCGGCGGGGCCGTCGGCATGCACCTGCCCGTGGTCGAACCACAGCACGCGGTTGCAAATCTTGGCAATCGAGCCCAGGTCGTGGCTCACCATGACAATGATCTTGGCCTTCGACATCATCTCCTCCATCCGGCAACGCGCCTTGTCGCGAAACGACATGTCGCCCACCGACAGCACCTCGTCGACCAGCAGGATTTCGGGTTCGATGGCGGTGGCGATCGAGAAGGCCAGCCGCACCGACATGCCGGCCGAGTAATAGCGGACCGGCATGTTCAAAAAGTCGCCCAGTTCGCTGAAGTCGGCAATCGCTTGCACCTTGCCGCGAATGCTCTTGGGCGTCTCGCCCTGCAAATAGCTGCGATAGCCGATGTTCTCCCAGCCGGTGGCGTCGCCTTCGAAGCCCAAGGCGATGTCAAACAGCGAGCTGATGCGGCCCGCGACGTTGCGCACGCCGCTGGTCGGCGGATAGATGCCGGCCAACAGCTTGAGCACGGTGCTCTTGCCGGCGCCGTTGTGCCCGATGATGCCGACGCGCTCGCCGTCGCGGATCGACAGGTTGACCTCGCGCAGGGCGTGTACCTGCATTCGCGGGCTGGCCGACTTGCGGAACATGCCTCGCACGACGAACTCCTTGAGCGTCAGTCCGGTGTCTTGCCGCACGTTGAAGGTCAAATTGACTTTGTCGAGTTCGATTCGGGCCATAGGCGGAGTTGGATTTCAGTAGGATGAGAGAGTTGCGGATACTAGCCGTCTGCGTTGGATGCTGCCAGCCCGATGTGGGTCGTAGGGTGGGCCGGCGTTCGCAAGTTCGCTGGCCCCACCCTGCCTGTTCTTCTCCGTTTAGCACGTATTACGCCGCCTGCCTGCCAAGTGCTTCGCGGGCTTCGCTGACCGCCTCGGCATAGAGCGAGGCCACGCGTTGCCAATTGTGGATTTCGGCCACGTAACACACGGCCGCGCGGCCCATCTCGCGCCGCCGCTGAGTCTGGTCGAGCAGGCTGCGAAGTGCGTTCTCCAGCGAGCGGTCGGCCGGCGCCAGCGCACCAATCTTGTACACCACATTATCGGGATAGCTGGCGAACGTATCGACGTCGGTCACAATCGTGGGCACGCCGGCGCTGAGCAGGCTCAGCAGCGCTCCCGACGTTTCGCCGCGGGTCGGCGGACGACGAAGGTTCATGGCCACATCGGTGATCGACATCAGGTCGAGAAACGTCTCGATCGGCGCGTGGCCGAAGAACCGCACGCGGTTGCCCAGGCCCAACCGCTCGACGGCGGCCGGCTCGCGACCCTCGTTCATGTCGCCGCCCGCGAAGATCAGCCGAGCGGAGGGAAACTCGCGGCTCAGAGCCGCCAAGGCCTCGATGGCTTCGGCGTGATACTTGGCCCCGTTCAATAGGCCGAAGCAGCTCAAGATCAGATCGTCGTCAGCAAAGCCGAAGCGATGCCGCAAGGCCCGCTTTTCGTCGGGCGACGCGACCGTCACCGACGCCCCATGCGGGATGACTCGCACGCGCGAGGCGATCTGCGGATGAGCACGTGCGATCTGCTCCGCGCCCCAGCGATCGTGAACCACCAGCACGGCGGCGGCTTCGAGCACGCGCCGGTTGAAGGTCAGTCCGCGGCGAACGCAGGCTTGCACGATGCCGCCCGGCTCCGCCCGCCACGCCTCGGCGTTCGAGCGATATTCGTGGCCCAATTCGGCCGATTCGAAGGCGATTTCCCCGGCGATGAAATCGTCGGGCACGCCGGCGCGCAGGGCATAGCCGAAATGGAATTCGGGCAAGGCATAATCGTGCAGCACGACCACGCCCCGCTGCTTGAGCAGCATGTCGTAAAGATAGGCGCAGTAGTGGGTGTTCGCCATCTGGTAGACGATGCCCGCATAGTCGCTCGCGCGGCGAAAACGGTCGAACAGCCGATGATCGCGGCAGGCGAAATCGGCGTTCGAGAGGCTCAACTGCGGCAGATACTCGTGATCGTGATAGAGGTCGATCCAGTAGTGCCGTGCCAGGGCGGCGAGCAAGCGTTCCGAATAGTCGGAGATGCCCGTGCGTTGCGGGAGCAAGGGCGAGAAAAAAGCCAGAGTCGGACGTTGCGGGTGTTTTGGCAGTGCATCGGAAGTAGAGCGTAGGGTGGGACCAGCGAGCTTGCGAGCGCCGGCCCACCACGAGCGCCGATGGTGGGCCGGCGCTCGCAAGCGCGCTGGTCCCACCCTACACCGGCCATCGTCCAGCGCTTCCATGGCACGATCGGCGGCGGCAGCCAGCGAAAAACGGCTGGCGACCAGCGGCGCTCGAAGGCGGAGGCTGGCCTGCATCGTTTCGTCGCAGAGCAATTGGTCCAACTTGGCTGCCAGATCGGCGGGCTGATCGACGTCGGCCAACAGGGCTGCCTCGGCGGCCATCTCCGCGTGCCAGGAACGCCGGTCGACGATGATTGCCGCTCCGCATGGCAAAGCATCGAGCAGCGCCAAGCCCGAACCTTCGTGCGGCGAGACATCGACGAATGCTTCGCAGTGCTGATAAAGCTGCCGCATGTCATCGAGTTCGCCGTCGATCAACAGCATGCGGCCGCTACGGCCTTGCCGGGCGAATTCGGCCTGCCACGCCGCTTGGCGCTCGCCGGGCAAACGGCATGCAATCACGAACTGGAAGCGGTCGGCAACCGCGGCCGGAAGTCGCGTGACGGCGGCCGAGAACACTTGCACGCTGCGGTCCTCGTGGTCGCCGGCCTGGAAGAGCACGAACGGATTGCGGATCCGGAGCGAATCAAGGGCCGCTGGCGACTCTGCGCTGATTGGCTCGCGGAGTTCGAGCGCAGAAGACGCGGCAGGTCCGATGGTCGCCACTCGCCGTTCATCGATGCCGAACGAACGGATCAGGTCGCGTCGCGTCGCTTCGGAAACGGTCAAGAGAAGGTCATACCGCGGCAGTGTCTGCAGCGCCCGCTGATACCGCTGCGAACGGCCGGGATGCTGGACGAAACGATCGGCCACCAGGGCCGGCGCGAGATCGTACACCAGGCCGGCGAGACGAACGCCGTCGATCGGTGCGCTGGGCGGGGCGTAGGCGTCGAGGCAATCGAGCGTCGATGTGGTCAACCACAGGTCGAGTTTGTCATTCGATTGTTCGAGGGCAAGCTGACCGTTCGCAATGTCGCCACGAGAAATGTGTGTCGCCACGCTGCGGAGTTGAACGGAAGTCGCTCCGCACCACGAATCGGCTCCGTCCAGGGCTTCGTGAAAATAAAGAAACCACTCGTGTTCGCTGAACCGCGTAGTGAGCTGTTGTACGATCCCCAGCACATAACGGCCCACGGCCGAATGCGGACGGCGCTGGACGGCAATCATGTCGATTCCGATTCTCATGCCGCGGCCCCCCGATCGGTGTCGGCAACCGACCTCGGCGACAGGCGTAGGGTGGGACCAGCGAGCTTGCGAGCGCCGGCCCACCAAGGGCGACGTCGTTTACGGTGGGCCTGCGCTCGCAAGCTCGCTGGTCCCACCCTACGTCTTTCGAAAACCATCAAGCGTGTCAGGCGTTCACGGACGGCCAACTTGCCGCGTGCCGCCAAGGTATCAAACCAATTGCTTTGTCGCGGCAGCCGGGCGGTCGTCTGCAAGGCATCGAGGCAGCGTTGGGCGACCGCCGGCCAAGTGAACCGACCGGCCTGTTCGAGACCGCGAACGCGGAATTCGTCCGCCAGCCGCCGGTCGTCGAGCATCGCAGCAATCTTGTTCGCGAGATCCTGGGCGTCGTCCACGTCGGCCAATAGCCCGGCGTCGCCGACGACCTCAATCTGCGACGAATTGCGGCCGGCCACCACAGGCGTACCGCACTGCATGGCTTCCACCAGCGGCAGCCCGAAGCCTTCGTAGCGCGATGGGAAGACGAAGGCAGCCGCATGTTGATAAAGCGTGCGAAGCCCTGCGTCGTCGAGCGACTCGGTAAGCACAATCCGTTGGCCAATGGCCGAGCGAGCGATTACGTCGCGCGCCCGTCCTGCGTCGTCGTCATTGCTCGGTGCGCACGTGACGACGAATTGATGAGAAGCGATAAGGCGCGCGGGGAGCCGCTCGAACGCCGTCAACAAGCCCGACAGGTTCTTGCGGTAGTCGAGGGCCGTCAGGGCATAAACGAAGGGCCGCTCGATTCTCTGCTCGGCCAACCATCGGGCTGCGCGATTATCGGCCGAGTGTGTGTCGGCCGGGCAGAAAAAGCCTGCGTCGCTGCCGGCGCCGATGTTGACGACACGATCGGGCGAGACACGCAGCAGTTCGATGACATCGCGCCGCCCCGATTCGGAGATCGTGAGGAGCGCGTCGTAATTTCTTAAGGCGGCCCGTGCCCGGCGATACGATTGGGCGATGCCCGGATGGTGAAGATATTCGTCCGGAAACCGCCAGGGAATCAGGTCGTAGACGATGGCCGCCAGTCGCGGGCCGCGCCGCGACGGGAAAGGAGGCAGGTAACCGTGAAAATTCTCCAACGGGCACGTGAACAACAGCACGTCGAGCTCGTCGCGGTTTTCGCTGGCCAGTTGGTGGGCGGCGGCGTGCAAGCTGCCGCTGGTGGGCAACGTGCGCACCGTAACGTGCGGGCCGACGAGGTCGGCGGTTTGCGGCAGGCCCTCGTAGTAGTAGAGAAAGAACTCGTGCTTCGATGCAAGCGACAGTTCGCCGACGAGGCCGCGCGCGTAGCGGCCGGTGCCGCGAGTGCGACCCGCCGATTGGTCCGCCAGCATGTCGACGCCGATTTTCATCGATGGTGTCCGTGATCCGTGTAGGGTGGGACCAGCGAGCTTGCGAGCGCCGGCCCACCGCAAACGACGTCGCTTACGGTGGGCCGGCGCTCGCAAGCTCGCTGGTTCCACCCTACAGGTAAAAGATCAAGCGGCGTTGCAAGCGCACGAGCATCAGCACGGCCAGGGCGAACGCCACGGCGGTGATCGCCCCTACGCAGGTCCATGCCCGCAGCGTTGGAAAATTGCCGTTGAGCACCGGCTGACGCACCAGGTCGAGCAGGATGGCCGCCGGGTTATAGTCGGTGAGCCAAGCCAGGCCGCGTTCCTTCATTTGTTCGGGCGGAATGAAAATCGGCGTGGCGTAAAACATGATCTGCAGGCCGATGTCGAGCAGGTGTTTCATGTCGGCGAACCGCACGTGCGCGAAACCCGCCATGACGGCCAGCGACCAGCCGAGCACGATGAAGATCGCCAATGTCGGCACCAGTGAGGTGATGGCCGCCAGGTTGCCGAAGCCCTTGAACCACCAGGTGAGCATCAGCACGACGATGAGTGCCAGCCCGAAGTGAAAGGCCGCGCCCAACACCGTGCGCAAGGGATAGATGGCCAGCGGCGCGGGATGCTGGCGGATGTACGACTCACCGTTGAAGAACGTGTCGCAGCCTTGCGTGACGGTCGACGACAAATAGTTCCAGGTGGTGAGGCCCGACAAAAGGAACGGCCCATAGTTGGCCACCTCCATGTCGAACAGCTTGTGAAACACGATGCAGATGACCGTGGTCATGGCGATGGGGTGCAAAAGCGACCAGCCCAGGCCGAGCACCGAGCGGCGATACCGGGTGCGCAGGTCTTTCTTCACCAGCGACAGCCAGAAGTAGCGGCAGCGCCAGATGGCGGCGGTGTATTCCACGGCGGCAAGATTCGATTTCATGGAGTTGTTCTCAAGGTAAGCGCTCTGCCCCAGCCACCGCGGTTTGTTGTCCATAAACAAGATCCCCAATGTTTTCATGCCGCCTTGCGGCTCGGTACGGGAGTAGCCTGCAGGCGAGCACATGCCGCGGCCAGGGCGGGCGCGGCATGCACCGAATCCAATGCGGACGACAGACGCCGCCAAACTTGCTCGGCACTCGCCAGGTCGGACATTCGCTGGCGGCCGCACTCGGCCATCGACTGGTATCGGGTGGGATCACGCCGCACGGCTTCGTAGCTCAAGCGCAACTGCTCGACGAGGTCGCGCCGCCGGACCGTTTGCCAGGTCGTGCCGCGGCGTTGCGTCGGGTCCCACTGCCAATGAGTCCGCTCCGCGTGCGACGGCACCACGAAGGCCACGCGATCGTCGACATACTCCGCCATCGCCGTGTGTGCCGGAGCAATGCCGGGCCGTCCGGCTGCCAGGGCATCCTGCAACGGCAAGCAAGCCCCTTCGGCGTGCGAGGCGTTGAGATAGTAGGTGCTGGCACGGGCGATTTCGATCATCTGCTCGTCGGACAAGTAGGCGCCGACGATCACGACTTTTGCCCGATGGCGGATTCTCAACCGCCGGTAAAAGTGCAAGACATTGTGCAGCGCTTCCTGCCGCATCCGCTGGCTGACCGCCAGCTTGACGACCAGCGTGGCGTCTTCGTCGCCCAAGGCCCGCAAAAAGGCGTCGATGATGCCGCGCCAGTTCTTGCGAATATCGAACGGGTTGAGAATGGTGCTATACACGACGCCCGAAAGGTCGATGCGGTCGCTGGTGGCGAACGGAATGGGGAACAGGTCGGCCGCGGTGAGCGTGACGGGCGGCGGCTCTTTGCCGATCATGGCATGGCTTCTCGAGGCCAGGCGGCGGTGCAACGCCTTCGGAAGCAAGGGGCGCACCCCGCGGCGATAGGCGATGCGGCACTGCTCGCGGACCTTGACGCCAGCCCGTTGGGCCGCACGCCGGGCGATCTGCCCCAACCGCGGCGCCGGCACCGCTTGCGGCAGCACATAGCACGGGCAGTCGAGCACGACCCGCTGCCGCGGCTCCCAAGGCGGCACGCGGAAGTAGTCGTCGGCGATCGGCACGGACACGACTTCCAGCGGTGTTTTCACCCCGGCCCGCACAAAGGAATCGCGCGTGAACTCGCAGGCCGTCAGAATCAGATCGAGGCAATCGGCCATCCGCAGCCAATTGTTCCGCGGATTGCCGGCCACGTCGTAGCTGGGGATGTCGGGGTATTCCCAGAACGGAAACGCCACGTTGGCGGCGCCTTCGGTCAACTGCAGGTATTGCAGCGGCAGAAAGCTGATGTGAACGGCCGTCTGTCCGGCATCCCGCGCAGCGGCGACCGCCTCGTGTACGCGGGCCGGCGATTGCGAAACCTCTTCGACGCTGCCCCAGCGCTGGAGCAAGGGGAGGAAGGCCCGTTGCACGAAGAAGTACGAATAGCAGTCGTCGCCGCAGCGATCGGCGACTTCGCCGGCGCTGAGCGACGACGTGGTGAACAGCGCCCGTTGGGCGGTTGATGGAGTGCTGAGATCGCTTGGCATCATGGCGTCGTGATTTGTATCGTGTAAGGTGGGACCAGCGAGCTTGCGAGCGCCGGCCCACCATGTTTCAAGGCGATAGACGTTGGGCGTTGGGAATCCGATGCTTTATTTCCACGTAACGCCTAACGCCTATCGCCCAGCGCTTCTCTCAATGGTGGGCCGGCGCTCGCAAGCTCGCTGGTCCCACCCCACATCATGCAATTTCCATTACCCGGCTTGTCCCAACTGCCCGAGCGCCGTTGTGGCGGCCAACGTTTCCGTCACGGGCAGACGCACCACGCTCCGTCCGTCGTCATCCTCGTCCAGCGGGGCCTGGTCCAATAACCCGCTCACATGGTCCTCCAGCGCGGCGAGCCGGCGGGCCAGCGCCACATGGTCCCATTGAAAACCTTCTTGCTTGTCGAGCCGCGCGGTCAGGTTCTCGTTCAGCTCGCGCATGGCATGCGCGAGCGCGGCAAACTGCGTGATCTCGTCGGCATACCGCTCCGAAATCCGCCGCGCCAACCGCCTCTCGAATCGGCGGCCAAGGGCTTTGCCAACGCGGACCGGTCCCCGCACGATCGTTCCCACCAGGCGACGAAGCATCGACGTTAATCCCTTATGAGAGGTTTGCTCCAACACATTCCAGTGCATCAGGCCGCCTCCGCGAGGCAGTCGTTCTCTTGCACCCAAGCTTGCGTCAGCTTTTCGGCCAACAAAGCAAGACGATAGGCCTCATCGGCGCTGCCGCCGGCCCGGTCCGGGCGAGTCGTGGCCCGCTCGAGCGCCGACTCGATGTCGGGCAACAGTCGGTCGAGACGGAAGTCGCGCCAAACGACCGTGCTGGCACGCCGCCCGATCGGCTTCAGGTCTCTGCGGCCGTCGAGCACGTCGGCCAGGGCGGCGGCAAAGGCCTCGGCCGTGCGCGCCGCCTTCAGGCAGTGGACGCGGTCGACGAACCACTCGCCGATGCCGCAGCTCTCGCTCATCAGCATCACCGTGCCGTAGGCGGCCGCTTCCAGCGGCGCGCAGCCAAACGGCTCGCGCTTCCACGTGGGAAAGGCAAACAGGTCGTATTCATGCCGCGCGTAGCGGCCCACCAGTTCTTCTTGCGGGCACAGACCCTTGAATCGCACGAGGTCTTCCACGCCCAGCTCGCACGGCAACGGCGCCACGGAGGGATCGGTCACCTTGCCATATAGATCGATATGGAAGTTTTCGTAGCCGCGGGCGCGGAGCAGGGCGGCGGCTTCGACCAGCAGGTGAATGCCCTTGTGGCGGCCCATCTGACCCGACGAAACGATGCGCAGCGTTTCGCCGCGGCGATAGTAACGCTGCCGCGGCGGCGGCTGACGGCCGAGCACCCAGTTCGGCGAGATTTCGATCTCGCCGTTGAGCTTCACTCCCGCCGCTTCGATTTCTTGCACCACCCGCTCGCTGACGGGCATGAAATGGCCGCGGACGTAGCGGCCGAATTCGGCAGCCAGCACGCTCAGCACATCCTCGTGCAGGCTGCACAGCATTCGCGGCACGCAGTCGCCCAGATACCAGACCCAGGGAACGTCGAGGTATTGCAAGCAGCCGACCAGCCCCAGGCCGCCGGTGCCAAACAGGTTCCAAAGATAGACCACGTCGGGCTGAAACCGCCGAAGCCGCTCGAGCAGCACGTGGACGTTGTGCGAGCTGACGAACACGGCCCGCGCCGCGGTCAGCTTGCGCGTCACCGGCCGATTGTGCAGTACGCCGAAGGCATCGTAGCAATTCACCAGTTCCAGCTCTCGCGCCACGTGCTCGACCGCGGGGCAGGGCGTGCGGGGACTCGTCGTCAGCACCTGCACGTCGTGCCCACGAGCGAGCAGGCCGTCGACCACCTGCCGGCAGCAGAGCTCATAGCCGCCGATGAAGTCGGGTGGATAAAGGTTGCTGATCGCGAGAATCTTCACGCGGCGGCCCTCCGCGTGGCGGCGATCAGTCGGTGGTAGATTTCATACAAGCGCACGCCGGCGGTGGCTCGGGAGGATGGCCTTCCTAGGCCGTCTCGTTTGGCACCGGACGGCCTAGGAAGGCCATCCTCCAGTGCCAGGCAGTGATTCGCAGGCCAGGGCGCGGGCACGCCGAGCTGGCGGATGTCGGTCTCGCAAACAACCAGCTCGACCGGCTTCGACGTACTGATCGACTCCGCCACCGCACGATCGTGGCACACGACCACGTCGGCCAATTCGATCAGCGACAACTCGCTCGCGAGCCAGTGCCCTTCGAGACCCCACTCGGTCATACACACAGGCTTACGCAGTTGACGAGCGATGAGCAGCGCCACCTCGCAAGAGCGGCTGAATCCGTCGTGCAGATGGACCAGGTCGACGTCGGCAATGACGCGGGACAAATCCCACGAGGTCCGGTCCCAGACCGTCCGGGCGGTTCCAGCCACGGGCAACGTGAGGCGAGCGACTCCGGCACTGATCGGCCGCCGTTCAGGCCCGCTTCCGCAGGAAATCAGCTCGATCGACCAGCCATAGCCCGAAGCGGCCACGACGTGCTGGGCCAGCGTTGCCAAGTGCTCGTGCGCGCGCGACGAACCGGTCGCGTCGTCGCTGTCGAGCAGTCCCAGCCAGGCAATTTTGACCGCCGTATTGGCCATGCATCTCTCTCACGCGGCCTTGCGTTTGCCCGGTGCGTCGTGCTCGCGGCCGAGCAACGCCAAATCCGCATCGACCATCATCGTGACCAGCTCGTGGAAACCGACTTGGGGCTGCCAACCGAGCGCGCGACGGGCCTTGGCCGGATCGGAGAGCAGCAGATCGACTTCGGCCGGCCGATGGAACTTGGCATCGACGACGACATATTTGCGCCAGTTGAGTCCCACGTGCTCGAAGGCCGCCTCGACGAACTCTTCGACGCTGTGCGTCTGTCCGGTGCCGATCACGTAATCGTCGGCCTGCGTTTGTTGCAGCATCAGCCACATGGCACGCACATAGTCGCCGGCGAAGCCCCAGTCGCGGCGGGCCTGCAAGTTGCCCAAGCGCAGCTCTTCGGCCATGCCCAGCTTGATCTTGGCGACGGCGTGCGTGATTTTTCGGGTGACGAACTCCAGTCCGCGGCGCGGCGATTCGTGATTGAACAGGATGCCCGAACAGGCGAACATGCCGTAGCTCTCGCGGTAGTTCATCGTAATGTAATGGCCGTAGACCTTGGCCACGCCGTAAGGGCTGCGCGGATGAAACGGCGTCGTCTCGCGCTGCGGGGTCTCATGCACCTTGCCGTACATCTCGCTGGAGCTGGCCTGGTAAAAGCGGATTTTGGAATTCACCAACCGCACGGCGTCGAGCATGCGCGTGACGCCCAGGCCCGTCACCTCGCCGGTCAATTGCGGCTGCTGCCAGCTTGTGGGCACGAAGCTTTGGGCGGCCAGGTTATAGACTTCGGTGGGCTGCACTTTCGCCAGCAGCGATAGGAGCGATTGCTGGTCGATCAGATCGCCGGGGTGCAGATCGATCTTGCCTTCGAGGTGCTTCACGCGCTCGAAGGTCTCGGTGCTCGAACGGCGAAACATGCCGTGGACGTGATACCCTTTTTCCAGGAGCAGCTCCGCCAGGTAGGAGCCGTCTTGACCGGTGATGCCTGTGATCAGTGCGATGCCTGCCATGAGATTGGAAACCGATCCTAAGGAGAAGAGGTGCGCGCGAGGTGGTGGCCACTTTTTCGGCTGCCGAGGGGACAAGACTTGACCTTGATTCCGGCGGTTTGCTGTTTTGCACGCGTCCAGTGGGTGGCGCGGACGCCCATCATCGGGTGCCGTTCGCCGACGGCCCCCAACCGGCCCAGGCCGAAATCGGAAGGGGAGTCTTCGATCTCGATCACCCACAAGCCGGGACCTTCGTCGAGAGAGAATTCGACGAGTTTCTTGACGGCGGGCAACTCTTCGAGATCGGGCACCGGCGAGATCGGCACGTAATACCAGGGCGGCTGGGCTGCTTCGGTCGAACCGGCAAGGTGCTGATACTTGGCGCTGGCCCAATAACCGGCGACCAGCACCGCCTCGTTGGGACCGCGGCGAGTATCGACGTAGTCCTTCATCCGGCGATAATCGAAGCGATGATAACTGGGCAAGACTTCGGCATCGGCGACCCCCATTTGTGTCAGCAGCAGCGCCGACGCCAGCCATCCCGCCAGCCGCCACGGCCCGCCCCGTCGATGAAGAGCAACGAGCCCGGCCGCATAGAGCAAGAAGACCAACGGCGACAAGGGCAGGGTATGGCGGATGGCTCCGAAGGGATGCGCGCCGGTTCCCGCCAGCAACAAGAAAGCGGCATAGGTGGTTACGGTGAGCATGGCCAAAAGTTGCACGCTTTTTCCACCGCCTTGTGCGTAGGGTGGGACCAGCGAGCTTGCGAGCGCCGGCCCACCAAGGGCGACGTCGTTGATGGTGGGCCGGCGCTCGCAAGCTCGCTGGTCCCACCCTACGACGAGCACGCCGGCCGCCAACGGCAGCCAACCCAGCAGACAGACGGGCTGCCAACCGGGGGCCATCATCTCCGTCAAGCTGATATGGCTCAGGAAGCCGGCCGTGCTGTGGGGAATGAATTCGCACGCCGAGCGCAGGCTGGCCAAGTCAAAGAAGTACGTTCGCAGAAAGTCGGTCTTTCCCGTGCCGTGAACCGAGACCTGCGGCACGAGAAACCTAGCGACATCGATCGCCACCGCCCCGGCGGCCACAACCGCGACCAATCCCCAACAACCGAGGCTCCGCCAATTCCGCTGCCCTGATAGGAACGAGACGACCGCCGCCGTGGCTAAGGTGACTCCAACCAGCGGTATATTGGCATACTGCACGCTTATCGCCGCGGCCGAAACGGAGCCGAGGAGAACCGCCTTGCGCAGCGAAGGACCGTTGCGGAAAGCGTTCAGGCAGACCAGGTATGCGTAGACCGCGCAAAGCCCCACACTATAAGGCCGGGCCTCGCGTGAGAAGAAAATGTACGTCGGGCAAACAGCCGCGATCGCCGCCGTGACGGCCGCACCCTGCGTGCCCAACCACGACTTGCCCGCGTACCAGGCCAGCACGACGGCGCCCATGCCGCCCAGCAACGACGGCAGGCGCAGCATCATGTCGCTATCGGAAAACTGCAGGGCCGCCCGTGCGAGCAGTGCAAAGCCCGGTGGATTGCGGTCGGAGCGGACCAGGCTCTGAAACATCTCGGCCAGCGACGGCGCCGTGCAGATATGGTACTGGATGAGCTCATCATCCCACAGATCGCGGCTGGCGTAGTTCGGCAGGCGCAGCAAGAGCGCCAGCGCGGCGATGCCGACCAGCACGAGTGCCGGACTGGTTGCTGTCGCCGCGAGCCCACGTTGCCAGCTTAAGAGCTGCTCGTGAAGAGGGCGCCCCTCGGCAACGCGCGGGCCGTAGCGGGTTGCGGGGCCGGTGATCGACATGACAGCTCTCGTGGTACTCTCGGACCCTGTACGCGGTTTCCGCGGGCGGCGGATGTTAACCGCTACGTTGTAGGACGGCAACCTCACTTTCGCCGTAGGGTGGGACCAGCGAGCTTGCGAGCGCCGGCCCACCGTAATCGACGCCGCCAACGGTGGGCCGGCGCTCGCAAGCTCGCTTGCCCCACCCTACGTTGCGAAAAATTTTCTCAAGTCCCGCCGGGCGGTCGTCCGATAAGGGTGCCACCTCTCCACGCAGATCAGGGACGATCGCCGATGCGCATTCTTCTCAATGGTGGCCCTATGCTGGGACGCCTGACCGGCATCGGTCAGTATGGCCTTTCGCTGCTCAAGGCGCTGATGTCGCTCTCCGGCGACGCCGATTTGGAGGCGATCGGCGTCTTCGACGGGCGACAAGTGCTGGCCCCCGAAGAGTTCCTGAGCCGGCTGGCGACACAAGCCGATCCAGGTCGCAATCAGCGCATCAAGTCGGTCGTCCGGAGAATCTGGCCAAGCTGCCGCGACTGGGCCGATCGCGTGCGGCGTTTTCACCTGAATCGCGAAACGCGGCACGCTCAGTGGAACGTGTTTCACGAGCCGAACTTCGTCTCGCCGCAGTCGGCGTTGCCGTTGGTGACCACCGTCCACGACATGAGCTACCTGCGATACCCCCAGTTCTTGCCGCGAGACCGGCTCGCCTGGCTGCGCCGCAAGATGGGGCAAACCTTGTCTCGCTCGCGGGCCATCCTGGCCGACAGCCACTTCACTCGCGAGGAACTGCTGGAGCTTTGCCCGGCGGTCGATCCGCAGCGCGTGATCGTCACGCAGCTCGGCGTCGATTTCGATTATTTCAACAGCCCCCTTCATGCCGAGCGTGTCGCCGACGTACGGCGCCGCCTCCAGTTGCCGCGGCAATTTGTCCTCTATCTAGGAACGCTCGAGCCGAGGAAGAACCTGCAAGGGCTGATTCGGGCCTACGCCCTGTTGCCGGCCGAGGTGCAGCAAGCCTACCCGCTGGTGTTGGCGGGCATGCCGGGCTGGAACCAGGCCTATTTCCGCCGCGAACTGGCGGAACTGCGGCATCGCGGCGTTCTGCACGAGGTGGGCTATGTGGCCCAGGACGATGTGCCGGCCTTGATGCGGGCCGCCAGCGTGTTCTGCTTCCCCAGCTTTTACGAGGGTTTTGGCCTGCCACCGCTGGAAGCCGCGGCTTGCGGTACGCCGGTGGTTTCGAGCCGGGCCGCCTCGTTGCCCGAAGTGCTCGGCGAGGCTGCCGTCTACGTCGATCCCCATTCGCCGGACGACATTCGGGCCGCCTTGGAGCGCGTGCTGGAAAGCGAATCGCTGCAGCGGCAGCTTCGGCAGGCGGGTCCGGCGAGGGCCGCCCTGTTCCGCTGGGACGACTGTGCTCGGCGCACCGTGCAAGCATATCGAACCGCAGCTTAACGCAAAGGCAACCACGATCGTGATCATCAAGCCGGGTGTTCGAGACTCCGTTGGCAATGCGGGACCGCACTTCCCGCTGGCGCATGCCAGTGGCGTGCAAACCATCGACGACGCAATCGCGCTCGACCCATGTCCCGTCTTATCGCTGGGCCTGGGCGCTTTGCTCAAGCGGGTCGTCGACTTCACCGGCGCCTTGGCACTGCTGGCGGTGATCGGAATTCCCATGTTGATCGTGGCAGCCGTGGTGCGGCTGACGAGCGCCGGACCCGCGATCTACACGCAAGAACGGGTCGGGCGTGGCGGCCGCCGGTTCATGCTGCTCAAGTTCCGCACCATGCGGCTCGACGCCGAGGCCAAGACCGGCCCGGTCTGGGCCCAGGAGCACGATCCGCGGCGGACGGCCTTCGGCGCGTTTTTGCGGCGCTGGAGCATCGACGAGCTGCCGCAGTTGATCAACGTGCTCAAAGGCGAGATGAGCCTGGTCGGGCCGCGGCCCGAGCGGCCCTATTTCGTCGCCCAGTTTTCGCAGCAGTTCCCGGATTACATGCAGCGGCACGGCGTCCTGCCCGGCCTTACCGGTTGGGCCCAGCTCAACGGGCTGCGCGGCAACACCAGCATCAGCATGCGGCTCGATTTTGACCTGTACTACATCCGGCGTTGGTCGATATGGTTCGACCTCTATATTCTGTTCAAGACTCCCCTCCGTATGCTGGCGGAAAAGAATGCTTACTGAGAGGTTGTCCGAAAACTCCCCGTGGGGCGGCCTTCCTAGGCCGTCTGAGCCAAGCGACGGCCTGGGAAGGCCGCCCCACGAGCGCACGCGATATGGCACACTGGCCGCGGCAGTTTTGCTGGGCGGTTTGTGCCAGCTCTACATTGTTTCCAGTTCGCCCATTATCGCCAAAGACGGCATCGGCTTCATCCGCATCGCCAAGTCGCTGGCCATCGATCCGGTGACGACGCTTCGCGTAGAAGACCAGCATCCCGGCTACCCGGCGATGTTGCTCGGTTGCGAGCGTGTCTACCGCTGGCTCACCGGCCGCGACGAGTTCGACAGCTTTCTTGCCGCCACGCGGCTGGCGTCGGGCACCTGTGGTTTGCTGTCCATCGTGTTTCTCTGGCTCTTTGCCCGGCGGCTTTACAACGAGCGGATTGCGAACGTCACGGTGCTGCTGGCGGCGGTCTGGCCGCTGTTGCGTCTGAACGCCAGCGACAGCCTGAGCGACACGCCGCACTTGATGTTCTATCTGGCCGGCGCTTGGCTGGCGATCGAAGGATTGCGAAGCCGGCGGATCGGCTGGTTCGCGGCGGCGGGACTGGCGAGCAGCCTGGCCTTTGCGGTGCGGCCCGAAGGGCTGCTGGTCGGCGTCGCCACAGGACTCGCCGTGGCCTGGGAGTTTTGCCGCGAGCGCTGCGCTTCGCGGCTCAAGGCGGCGCTGACGATCGCCGGAGTGCTTGCCGCCGCGTCGTTGGTCGTCGTTCCCTATGCCTTGTTGGCCGGGAAAATCACCAGCAAAAAGCTGCCGTTTCGTCACACGGTCTCGGAACACGAGCGGGCGATGGCCTCGGTCGAGCCCACCACGGGACTGCTCGCCGAACCGGCTCCGGGGAGCACCTTGCCCGACGAATTCCGCCGGCCATCGGCGTTTGCCGGCGTGATGGGCCTGGCCATTTTCGAGCTGGCGCGCGAGCTGGCCCAAGGGTTCTATTATTTGGCCATGGTTCCGCTGGCGGTCGGAACCTTTGGGCCACGCCGTCCCAAGCCGAATCGTCCGGCGTCGGTGATGCACGTTCTGCTGATGAACGGGCACGCCGCTTTGTTGCTGTTGCTGTACCTGACCGCGGGTTATATCAGCCACCGTCACATATTGCCGTTGGTGGCGTTGATGTTGCCGACGGCGGCGGCGGGCGCGGTCTGTCTGGCCGAAGAGGCTTCGCAGAGGCTGAGCTTTATGCGTTCGCCGCGCGGCGCGCTGGCCGTTGTGGTTTTCCTGTTCTATGTGGGGTTGGTGCCCAAGTGCCTGAAGCCGCTGCACACGGTTTATGCGCCGATCTACGAGGCGGCGGAGTGCGTGAAGCGCGAGGCGAAACCAGGCGACAGTGTGTTGGCGAGTTCCAGCTATGTGCGGTTCTATGCCGGTCTTCCGGGCATCGTGGTCGGTTCAGAAGCGCCCAACTTGCCACTCGGGTTGTACTTCGCCCCCGACAAGAAGCAGTGGCCCTTCCTCGTCCTGGAAGTCGACGACCGCTCGTTTGACCGCGATGCGCTGTGTGGACCGGGCGGTCGATACGATCAGATTCTCGAATTGCCGGCCCACCCGCGCCGGCCGTGGGCCAAGGTCGTGGTGCTTCATGCGCGGCAGCAGCGCCTTGGGCGTAGAGTGGGACCAGCGAGCTTGCGAGCGCCGGCCCACCGTCGTTAAGCATCAGGCGTCAGGCATCAGGCGCCAGCCGGCACGCAACTGGTCGGGCGAGGCCGTGCCGGTGGTGCCGAGTTGCTGCACGGTGACCGAGGCCACCAGGTTGCCCAGCGCGGCCGCTTCCGTTGCCGAACCGCCGGAGAGCAGCGCAGAGAGAATACCCGCCGTGGCGCTGTCGCCCGCGCCGACAATGTCGATCGGGCCGCTGACCGGACAACCGGGCACATGAGCGACCGACGCGGGCCCCTTGAAGCCCACCGCCAGCATGCCCGACTCGCCGACCGTGCAAAACAGCGGCCGGCCCGTGTGCCGGCTGAGGGCCACGGCGGCGTCGCGGGCAAACGCCAGGTCGCCCGTTGCCGAGCGCTCGTCGCGGCCGAGCGATCGCAGGCACTCGCCGACGTTGGGCTTGAGCAGCCCAAAGTGAAACTGGCCGATACGCTGGCGGCTGTCGACCAGCACGATCTTATCGGGGTCCGCCCGGCAGAGCGACGCGAGGTGCTCGCGCACGCCCGTGGTCATCACGCCCCGGTTCTCTTCGTTCACCTGGTCGAGCACCGCCAGTCCGTCGGCGCTCTGAAACACGTCGGTCAGGTGTTCAACCAGGCGTGCCTCGGTTTCGCGGCCGAGCGGGGCGTTGTTGCGCAGATCGATGCGGTTCAACTCGCGCCACGTGCCCGCGGCGTCGCGGCGCATCGGCTTGGTGTAGGTGGGCGTGAGGCGGACCGGGTCTTGCATGATGTGCCCCGCATCGACCGGCAGCTTGTTCAGCTCTTTCAGCAAATCGTAGGCCTGGCCGTCGTCGCCGAGAACGGTGACGGGCACGAGCCGGCCCACGCCCAGGGCCGCCAGATTGTTCATCACCGTGCCCAGCGCGCCGGGGCTGTTGCGGACGCGCGTGATCTGATAGGCCTCCAGGCCGGTTTCGATCGATGTTTCGACCAGGTCGGGATCGAGCCAAAGATATCGGTCGAGAAAAAGGTCGCCCACCAGGCCGATCGTGAGACGTGGCAGCGTGGCGAGCACCGAGTCGAGCCGCTCGAGCGAAAGCATCGGTCGATTTTGGATTTTGGATTTTTGGATTTTGGATCGACAAAATCCAGCGTGCAGTCAACGTGGAGTGCGATTCTACACGATTGCCGACCCGGCCGCACAGCCGAAGGCAGTGCATGCGGTTGAAAAGCAGCGCTTTTATGCCGCAGCCGACCTCGAATAGCGGCACTAGCTGTGGTCGGCGAAGTACTCGTCGGAAGCGATGAAGCCGGCGATCACGTCTTCGTTGGTCAGGCCCTGTTCGAAGGCCGTCACCCAACCATCGATCTCGCTTTGGGTGGGCAAGCGACCCAAGAAGATTTCATAGTCCTCCTTGACCTGATCGCCCTCACGCTCGGCGCTGGCCGCGAAGCCCAAGGCCACCGACGACCGCGCCGCGCCGCCCGCCAACGCGGCCACCCAGTAGGTCTCGCCCTGCACGTCGGGAGAACGGCCCAGCAGGTCGAAATACATGTGGTCGACCCAGGCCTTATCGGTGCCGCCGCTGTGCTGATAGTATTCGGGCGATCCGATGAACTGGGCTTCCAACTGCTCGTCGGTCAGGCCGGCGCGCATTTGCAGGTCCCAGTACTGCAACCCGCTGCTGTCCGGGGAGCGGCCCAGGAAGTGTTGATAGGCCCGCGAGATGACGTCGTCGTAGTATTCGTCGCTGTGCGTGAGCGTCATGGCAAACGTCGTCCGCGACATACCGTTGTCGAGCGCGTTTACGAAGCTGGCCAGCGAAGCCTGATCGGGCTGGCGGCCCAGCACCTGCTCGAACGCGGCCTGAACGTAGAGCGACTGCGCGTTGCCCTGGGCCGGCTCAATGTGAATCGAGGCGCTGGCCTGCGCGTTGTCTTCGAACGATGGCTCGTTCGACGCGTTAACCGTGGCGGTGTTGGTTAACGTGCCCACGTCGTTGACCGTGGTCTGGCCGATGATGTGAACGCTGATCAAGCCGCCGGGCTGCAAGTTCGCTCCCGGCAGCAGCTCCAATTGCTGTTGACCGATTTGGCCCACGATCTGGAAGAACTCCGCCGAGCCCTGAGTGGGGTCGAGTCGCCAGAAGATGTCGTTGCCCGGCCCGGCCGACAACTGGTCGGTGAGCGTCGCGTTTTGCGGTTCGAGGCAGCCTTGGTTGAAAATCTGGATGGTGAAGCCGGCGATCTGCCCGGCGACGACCTGCGTCTGGTCGGCCGTCTTGCTGACGTCGAGATCGACGTTGTGCAGCGTGATCGTGGCGCTGGCCTGGGCGTTTTGGTCGTTGGCCGGCTCGTTCGCCGCGTTGACGGTCGCGGTATTGACCAACGTGGTCGTGCAGGGCGGCAGGTTCGGGTCGACGTCGTTCAGGCTGGTCTGCCCGGTGAGGTGGACGCTGATGCTCGCGCCGGCCGCCAGCGCATTCACCGACGAAGCCAACGTGAGCACCTGATGGCCGACCGGCCCCGTAATGGTGAAGTCGCCCGGATTCGTACCCGCCGCAAAGCCGTTGCCCGACGAGTCGATCTGCCAGTTGACGTCGGCGGCGACGCCCGGCGGCAAGGCATCGTTGAGCGTGACGCCGGTCGCGGTGTTGGCGCCTTCGTTCAACAGCTTGATCGTGAAGCCGGCGATCTGCCCGGCGTCGATCGACTGCTGATCGGCGATCTTTAAGACGACCACCTGGGCCTGCCCCGGCGGAACGACCTTCTGCGGTTCGTCGTCAAACTGGCTCGCCTGGGGCGGATTGTTCGCGTCGCCGCTGTAGACCGCGATCCATTGATAGGTTCCCGTCTGCGTAGGCACAGGGCCGCCCGGATTGTTCCCCATGGTCACGTCATAAAGAGCATACGGGTGAGCGGGATCGATGGTGACCGTATCGGTATAGACGTTGTTGCTGTCGGTGGCGTTGGGCGTAACGCCCGGAGCGAACAAGTAGAAGGTGATGGTGCCCGTCGGATTGATGCCGCCCTGCAGTTGGGCTGAATCATAGAGCTTGCCGCCACTGCCGAGGTGCAGCGTGCCGCCTTCGAAGGTGCTGATGGCGGGCGGCGAAGTGGAGACCTCCGGCTCGTCGCCGAAATTGCTCTCCGCCGACGCGTTGTTGGCATCGCCGCTGTAGACGGCCACCCACTGATAGGTGCCAATCGCCTGTGGCACATGACCGCCCGGATTGCTTCCGCTGGCGGTGCTGTAGCTGCCGTTGCCGTTGATCGTGACGCTGTCGCTATAGATATTGTTGCTATCGTCGGCGGCCGGCGTGACGTTCGGAGCGAACAGATAGAAGGTGATCGTGCCGTTGGGATTGCTGCCACCGGCGAGCGTGGCGGTGTCGGTGAGCGGCTGGCCGCTGCCGAACACAACTGACGGCCCGGGGACCGTGGTGATCGTGGGAGCCGAGGGGACGACCTTCTGCGGTTCGTCGCCAAATTCGCTTGCCTGCGGCGGATTGTTCGCGTCGCCGCTGTAGACCGCGACCCATTGATAGGTTCCCGTCTGCTGAGGCACATGGCCGCCCGGATTGTTCCCCTTCGTCACATCATAAAGAGCATAGGGGTTGGCGGGATCGATGGTGACCGTGTCGGTATAGATGTTGTTGCCGTCGGTGGCGTTGGGGGTCACGCCTGGTGCGAACAAATAGAATGTGATCGTGCCCGTCGGGTTCATGCCGCCTTGCAGTTGGGCCGAATCATAGAGCTTGCCGCCGCTGCCCAAGTGCAGCGTGCCGCCCTCGAAGGTGCTGATGGCCGGCGGCGACACCACGGTTTGCGGCTCGTCGCCCAGCGTGCTCGACACTGACTGGTTATGGGCGTCGCCGCTGTAAACGGCGAGCCACTGAAACGTGCCGATCTTCGCGGGCATGGCACCGCCCGGATTCGTGCCGGTGCTGGTGCTATAGTTGCCGTCGCCGCTGACCGTGACTTTATCGCTATAGACGTTGTTGCTGTGATCGGCGGCGGGGGTCACTCCCGGGGCGAACAGGTAGAACGTGATCGTGCCCGTGGGACTGCTGCCGCCGGTCAGCGTGGCCATGTCGCTCATTTTGACGGAACTGCCCAAGACGACGGTGCCGCCGGGAGCGGTCGAAAGACTGACGTTGTTAGGGTCGGCCGCCACGTTCGCGTCGAGCATCCACCGCCCTTCAAGTGCTTCTGCCAGCAACGGCCGGTGCGACTTCCAGCCCCGTTTACGGCTGGGGACGGCCTTTTTCTTACTTACGCGACGAAAGAACGAGGAACCGGACGACGCGGGAAAAGATGCCATGGGATGCCTCTGAATGCGTAAAAAACCGGGTTGCTTTTCTCATTACCCATCCCTGGTACTTTCAACCAACCGGCGCAACCGCGCCCGTCAAACGCAATCAGATTACACTTTACGATCGTCATAGTCAACGCACTGTTACCAGACAACCCCAACCTCCCATACAGTCCAAACAACGGTGGCCGGGGCGAGTGAAACCCGCCCCAGCCACAACGATGTTTCTCCAGGCGATTTGAGATCCGAGTTAATTAGCTGTGATCGGCGAAAAACTCGTTCGAGGCGATGAAGCCGGCGATCACGTCTTCGTTGCTCAGGCCGTTCTCAAAACCCATCACCCAGCCGTTCACCTCGCTGGCGCTGGCCGGTCGGCCGAGGAACGTCTCATAGTCCTGCTGGACGATGTTGCCTTCGCGTTCGGCGCTGGCGGCGAAGCCCAAGGCCACCGACGACCGGCTTGCCCCGCCCGCCAAGGCGGCCACCCAGTAGGTCTCGCCCCGCAGGTCCGGAGTGCGGCCCAGCAGGTCGAAATACATGTGGTCGACCCAGGCCTTATCGGTGCCGCCGCTGTGCTGGTAGTATTCCGACGAGCCGATGAACTGCGCCTCCAACTGTTCGTCGGTCATGCCGGCCTGAAGCTGCTGGTTCCAGTACTGCAGGCCGGTGGCGTCCGGCGTGCGGCCCAGATAGTGCTCGTAGGCCTGCGAGACGACGTCGTCGTAGTATTCGCTGCTGTGCGTGAGCGTCATGGCGAACGTCGCTCGCGACATGCCGTTGTCCAAGGCGTTGACGAAACTGGCCAGCGTCGCCTGGTCGGGCTGCCGATAAAGCGCCTGCTCGAACGCCGCCTGCACATAGAGCTGTTGCGCGTTGTTCTGATCGCTCTGCTCGACGCCGATCGACGCGCTGGCCTGTGCGTTGTCTTCGAATGACGGTTCGTTCGAGGCGTTCACGGTGGCCGTGTTGTCCAGGTTGCCCACGTCGTTGACCGACGTCTGGCCGATGATGTGGACGCTGATCAGGGCACCCGGTTGCAAGGTCGTCATGCCCGGAGCCAGCTCCAATTGCTGCTGACCGATGCCGCCCACAATCTGGAAATACTCCGACGAGTTTTGTTTCGGGTCGAGACGCCAATAAATGTCGTTCGCCGCGCCTTCCGGTAGCGGGTCGCTGAGTGTCACGCCCATGGCGTCGACGCAGCCTTGGTTGTAAATCTGGATCGTGAAGCCGGCCATCTGTCCGGCGACGATCTGCGACTGATCGGCCGTCTTCGTGATATCGACGTCGGCGCTGTGCAGCGTGATGGTGGCGCTGGCCTGGGCGTTTTGATCGTTGGCCGGCTCGTTCGAGGCGTTGACCGTGGCCGTGTTGACCAGCGTGGTGGTGCAGGGCGCCAGGCCCGGATTGACGTCGTTCAGACTTGTCTGGCCGGTGATATTCACACTGATGCTGGCGCCGGCCGCCAGCGTGTTCACCGACGACGCCAGCGTGAGCACCTGATTGCCCACCGGTCCGCTGATCACGAAATCGGCCGGTTGCGTGCCCGCCCCGTAACCCATGCCCGACGAGTCGATTTGCCAGTGGATGTCGTTGCCATAGCCCGCCGGCAGCGGATCGTTGAGCGTCAGACCGGTGGCCGTGTTGGCGCCAACGTTGGATATCTCGATGGTGAAACCGGCGGTCTGCCCGGCGTCGACCGACTGCTGGTCGGCGATCTTCAGGATGTCGACCTGGGTCGACGGCGGCGAAGGCGGCGTGACGCATTCCGGCTCGTCGCCGAAGTTGCTGGCGGCGGAGCAGTTGTTCGCATCGCCGCTGTAGGCCGCGACCCACTGATAGGTGCCGGCTACGTTCGGCACGTAACCGCCGGGGTCCGTTCCAACACTTGTGCTGTAGGTGCCGTCGCCGCTGACCGTGACGGTGTCGCTGTAAACGTTGTTGCCGTTGTCGGCCGCCGGCGTGACGCCGGGAGCGAACAGATAGAAAGTGATCGTGCCGGTCGGGTTGCTGCCGCCGGCAAGGGTGGCGGTGTCGGTGAGACTGTCGCCGCCGCCCAAAACCACTGGGCCGCCGGGGACCGTGGTGATGTTCGGCTGGGCTGGAGTAACGCATTCCGGTTCGTCGCAGAAGTTGCTGGCAACGGCCCCGTTGTTCGCATCGCCGCCATAGACCGCCAGCCACTGATACTTGCCGGTCACCGTCGGCAGATAGCCGCCCGGGTCCGTTCCGCCGTCGGTGCTGTACGTGCCGTCGCCGTCGACAGTGACCGTATCGCTGTAGACATTGTTGCTGTCGGTTGCGTTCGGAATGACGCCGGGAGCGAAGAGGTAGAAGGTGAGGGTGCCCGTCGGGCAATTGCCGCCCGACAGCGTGGCCGTATCGCCGAGCATGTTGCCGCTGCCGAGGACCACGGCGCCGCCGGCGTTGGTGGTGATGCAGGGCGGCGGCGGGTTGCCATTGTTACAGGCGCCCGCGTCGATGAGGCTGACGCCGGACAGCAAGTGGCGCGTCTCGAGGGCTTCCAATCGCAAGTAGTTGGCGGATCCGAAACCTGCCCGACAGTATCCCCGTTGGCCCTTCCGCGAAGCAAACACTTTGCCAACGCGGTTGACATCGTTCCTGGCCCGTTTCCTGGAGAAGTGAGAGAACATGCGAGAAGCCCTTGTGCCTGCGAGTGGAAATGGAGAAGTGAGAAGCTAAAGTCCCAGTGTAATCAGGCACAGATATCGATCAACTTATTTCTAAAAAGTATTACATCTATAGTAGATATGAGCATTGGTCGAGCGGCGCCGCTTGCGAGGCTTATGCGGATCTTGCCGGGTCCGCGAAAAGTGCGGCCAGTGGCATGAACGGTGCGTGCCGGTTCGAGATCGTCTATCGAACCAACGATCCGCGCCGCCCCCATCTGACCTTCGTCTGCACCGCCAAGGTCCGCGAGCGTTCAGCGAGCGGCGAATAACGGGGTACGTGATTTGCAACCAGGATTTCGAGATCGCTCAACGTAGGGCGAACACATTCTCGTGCCTGGAGGCAACTCATGCGACTCACTGGATTCGGGGCCATCGAATATGCGGAAAAGGAAGGGCTGCGGCTGCATAAGAAAGCCGGTCATATTGACGAAGGGCGAAACGGGTTGACCATCGCCGAGGCGGAAGCGATCGCCACGGACGATCCGGATTCGATCTGGCTCGACGTGCCCGAAAGCGAGTATTACGGCAGCGGTAAAAACATGCTGCCCGAACGATAGAGCAACCCTAAGTATGGCCTAGACTTAGGTGCTTTGGCCGCCGGGTGCGGTTTGACAAGGGTCGCCACGCGCCCCATGATAAGCGGCGAGAGGGCCGCCACAAGATTCCGCCGCGAGCGGCGAATCTCATGCGTGGGGCAAGCATGTCACACAAGGTCGCGTCTATGGCCACCATCATCTACAGCGTTTCCGCCGTGATCGGGGGAACGGTCCTTCTTTGCCAGTTCTTGATGACGCTGCTCGGTCTTGGGCACGATCTGCCCGACGATTTGCCCGACGATGTTCCGCACGACTTTCACTTCGGGCACGACGGCGGCGGCGACCACGACACGGGCCACGACGCCGGCCACCACGGAACAGCGTCGTTCATCCGCATGCTCACCTTCCGCACAGTGGTGGCGGCGTTGACGTTTTTCGGTCTGGCGGGACTGGCCGGCAACTCGGCCGATTTGCCCGGCGAGTTGACGTTCGTCGTGGCCTTGGCCGCGGGCGGGGCGGCCATGTACGGCGTGCATTGGCTGATGCAATCGCTCAAACGTTTGCGGGCCGACGGGACGGTCCGCATCGAACGGGCCGTGGGTCGGAGCGCCACCGTCTATCTGCGAATCCCGGCCCACAAATCGGGCGCCGGCAAGATTCAAATCAACGTGCAAAACCGGACCATGGAATACGAAGCGATGACCGCCCACGAGCCGTTGCCCGTCGGAAGCATGGTCGTCGTCACCCAAGTTCTCGGCCCCGACACCGTCGAAGTCGAACCGGTGCCCGAGCCGGAAAGGACCGCCAATGTTTAGTCAATTGTTGTCCTCCGTTACGCTTATTGCTCAGACATCCAGCGGCCTGCTCATATCGCTGGGCGGCATCGCCATCGCCGTGATGGTCGTCTTCTTCGGCCTGCTCATTCCCCTGGCCTCGCGCTACAAGCGTTGCCCCAGCAATCGCGTGTTGGTGATTTACGGCCGGGCGGCCGCCGGCGAAGTGTCGAAGTGCATCCACGGCGGCGCCGCCTTCGTCGTGCCGCTGATCCAGGATTACGCCTGGCTCAGCCTGGAACCGATCCAGATCGAAATTCCGCTGCGCGGCGCACTGTCGGCCGAAAACATCCGCGTGAACGTGCCGAGCGTGTTTACCGTGGCCATCGGCACCAGCCTGGAAGTGATGCAGAACGCGGCCATCCGCCTCTTGGGCCTGAACACGGCCCAGGTCAAGGAGCAGGCCGAGGAGATCATCTTCGGTCAGTTGCGGCAGGTGATCGCCTCGATGCGGATCGAAGACATCAACCGCGATCGCGACACGTTCTTGGAGCACATTCAACGCTCGCTGGAGCCGGAGCTGAAGAAGGTCGGCCTGGTGCTGATCAACGTGAACATCACCGACATCACCGACGAGTCGGGCTACATCGACGCCATCGGCCAGAAGGCGGCTTCGCAGGCCATCCAGCAGGCCCGCGGCGATGTGGCCGAGCAATTGAAGCTGGGCGAAACGCGGGTGGCCGAAGCCGAACGCGATAAGGTGATCCAGGTGGCCTCCGCCACGAAGCTGCGCGAGATCGGCACCCGCGAGGCGCAGCGCGAGCAGGCCGTGCGGCTGGCCGAGTTGGCCAAAGAACAGGCCATCGGCGAGCAGACGGCGGGCTTCGAGCGCGAGGCCCAAGTCAAAGACGCCGAGCGGCAAATGCGGATCGCACTGGCCGACGCGAACGCCAAGGCCGTGGCCGGCGAAAACACGGCCCAGGCGGTGATCGCCGCTTCGCAAGCCGAATTGCTGGTGAAAAAGGCCGACGCTTACGCCTTGGGCGAGACGCGCAAGCGCGAGGCCGAGGCGGCCGTGCTGGAAGCCCAGAACCGCGCCATGGCCAAGGCCGCGCTGGCCGAGGCCGAACGCGTCGAAGCCGAACGCCGGGCGGCCGTGGAGGCCCCGGCCAAAGCCGAAAAGGCCAAAGTCGTGGTGCAGGCCGAGGCCGAGGCCGAAAAACGCCGCATCGAGGCCCAGGGCGAGGCCAGTGCCATCTTTGCCAAGCTCGAAGCCGAGGCCCGCGGCCAATATGAGATTCTGGCCAAGAAGGGCGAAGGCCTGCGCGAGATCATCTCGGCCTGCGGCAGTGCGAAAGATGCCTTCCAACTCTTGATGCTGGAACATCTCGACCATCTGGCCGCCACTTCCGCCACAGCGATCTCGAACATCAAGTTCGACAAGGTGGTGGTCTGGGAGAACGGCGGGCAAAACGGCACGACGAACACGGCCAGCTTCCTGCACGGCATGGCCCGCACGATGCCGCCGATGATGCAGGTGCTGCGCGACATCGGCGGCGTGGAGATCCCCGAATCGCTGGTCAAGTTCGCCCAGAACGAGCCGGTGACGACCGCGACCGGCAACGGCGCGGCGCCGAGCCACGCCAGCACGCCGGTGGAAAACAGCGTTAAGGCGGGCGTGTAGACCGTAGGGTGGGACCAGCGAGCTTGCGAGCGCCGGCCCACCGTTAGCCGGATCATTCATTCGGCGCCGTGGCCCCCGCATCGTCATTGACGGTGGGCCGGCGCTCGTAGATATAGCTCGCATGCCCCACCTTACAGCCCCGCTCGCTCACTTGCCGATGCAAAAGCGGCTGAAAATGCGGTCGAGGATGTCGTCGGTGTACACCTCGCCGGCGACCTCGCCTAATTGATGCAGCGTGCCGCGCAGTTCGGCTGCTACCAACTCCTCGCCGCCTGCCGATTGAACCACGCCGCGCGCGCGAACAAGCCCCTCGGCCGCTTGCCGCAGGCTCTCGCTGCAGCGGACCGCGGTGGCGGCCACCACGCCGAGTGTCACCTTGTCTGCCTCTCCTGCCTCACGAAGCCGCCTGCGCAGCAGGTCAAGACCGGCCCCGCTGCGGCTGCTGGTGTCGATTGCCTCCGGCAGCTCTCGCGCGCGGCGCGGAAGGTCGGTCTTGGTACACACGACGAGCCGCTCACCACGCGGCCGGCTTGCCAGCAAATCCTCCTCGCTTTCCGTCAACGGCCGACTCGCGTCGAGACACACGATTTCGATCTCTGCCTGTTCCCGCTGGCCGCATCCGGCCGCCTGCGCGGCGCGCGCGATTGCGGTCGTTTGCGCATGTTCGATGCCCGCGGTGTCGACCAACTCGAACATGGTGCCGTCCAAGTCGAGGCGAGTCGCCAGGTAATCGCGTGTGGTTCCCGCCTGCTCGGAAACCAGCACGTTCTGCCCGCCGAGCGCGTTATACAGCGAGCTCTTGCCGACGTTGGGTGCGCCGATCAAGACGGCCCGCAACGTGCCCGGCGCTTCGCCGCGAGCCTGCATTTGATCGAGCAGTCCTTCCACTTCGGCCTGGGCGGCGGCCAATTGCGCGTCGAGATCGTCGGGCGAAATGAACTCGATATCTTCTTCGACGAAGTCGAGGCCGGCTTCGAGATGCGCCAAGGCATCCAGCAACTCGCCGCGCAGTCGCGCCAGCGGCGCGGCCAGGCCGCCGGCCAATTGGCTGAGCGCCGTTTCGAGCTCCCGCCGGCCGCGGGCGTCAATGACTCCCAGCACGGCCTCGGCCTGCGTCAGGTCGATCCGCCCGGCAAGAAAGGCCCGCAAAGTGAATTCGCCGGGGCGGGCCAGCCGGGCACCCTTGGCGCACAACTCTGCCAGCAGGGCGTCGACCAGCGGCGGCGACGCGACGGTGTGTACTTCGGCAGTCGGTTGCCGCGTATAGCTGCGCGCGGATGGCCAGAGATATAAGGTGCAAGGCAAGGGCGCCGCCACGTCCGCAAGCCTGACGCTGCCTGGGATCGCGGTTGGCCGGCGGATCTGGCTCAGCGCTTCGCCGCCATCGGCCGTGAAGCATAGTTCGACGCAGGTTACGGTCTGCGGCCCGCTCACGCGCACGACGGCCCGTGCCGCGCCGCCCGGCGCAGATGCAAGGGCTGCGATGGTATCGTGAGGATCGAGCATGGGCGGAGCACCAAACGGGCTTGAAACGCCGGCCAAGTCTACGGTATCTTGCAGGATTGTCCACCTTCGGCCACGAGCAAAGCTATGCGAACCCGCCCGCGCACCGCGCTGAAAATGAAACGCAAGTCCCGCACCTGTCCCAAGTGCGGCGCCAAGATCAACAACCAGCGGAAGCGTTGCAAGCGCTGCGCCAAGACGCTCCACATACCGTGAATGCGAATCGTCTTGTGTTACCCGGTCGAAGAGCGGCACCTGCGCCAGATCGCCGCCGCCGCGCCCGATGCCGAAGTGGTTGACGCCGGGCAAGAGCGGACCGCGCAAGAAATCCTTGCGGCCGACATTTTTTGCGGCCATGCCAAAGTCCATCCCGTTCCCTGGGACGAAGTCGTCCGCCGCGGCCGTTTGCGATGGATCCAGTCGTCGGCTGCCGGCATGGACCATTGCCTCGTGCCGTCGGTCATCGCTTCCGAAATTGTGGTCACCAGCGCGTCGGGCGTCTTGGCCGATCAGGTGGCCGAGCACGCGCTGGCCCTCATCACGGGCCTGCTGCGGAGCCTGCCGGTGTTTTTCCGCGCGCAGCAGAGCAAAGAATTCATCCGGCGGCCGACGCGCGATCTGCACCGGGCCACGATCGGCATCGTCGGATTCGGCGGCAACGGCCGCCGTCTGGCCGAAGTGCTGCGCGTCTTCAAAGGCCGCATTCTGGCCACCGATATGTTCCCGGCCGACAAGCCCGACTATGTCGACGCCCTCTGGCCGGCCGACCGTCTCTATGACCTGCTGGCGGCGTCGGACATCGTGGTGCTGGCGGCGCCGTTGATACCTTCGACGCGCGGCATGATCGACGCACGGGCACTGGCGCAGATGAAACGCAGCGCCATTCTGGTCAATATGGCCCGTGGTCCGTTGGTCGTCGAACCGGCCCTGGTCGAGGCCCTGCGCGCAGACCGCCTGGCGGGCGCGGGGCTCGACGTGACCCAGACCGAGCCGCTCCCGGCGGACAGCCCACTATGGGATTTGCCCAACGTGATCATCACGCCGCACGTGGGCGGGCAGAGCGCCCCGAGAATCGACGACATGACGGATTTCTTTTGCGAGAACCTCCGTCGCTGGCAGGCAGGCCGCCCTTTGTTGAATCTCGTCGACAAAAATCTCGGTTTTCCGGTGTGGGGGGCCGGATCTCACTGGACGCAATGCCGCGCCGCACTTTAAGATTGTGGCTGGCAAGAAAAGGCGATTGCCCTCTTGGAGGGCATCGATTCCTCTTACCGGGAGGCGGTGCATTGTCTACGACCACTTTTTTCGACGGTTCGGCCACGCTGACATTCAGCGGACGTCCCAAGATCCGGCCCGTCGACGACGATCTGCTCAAACGCTACGAACGGCTGGTGACGGAACAGCGGCATAGCTGGACCGAGCACCACCATCTCAACAAGCTGCTTGGCTCCGGCGGCCAAGGCGTCGTCTATCTCAGCGAGCGCCGCGGCACCGACCAGTTCACGTTGCCCGTGGCGCTCAAGGTTTTCTCGCCCCAATACTACGACAACCCACGCAGCTACGACGAGGCGATGGCACGGATTGCCCGCGTCGCTGCCCGCGTGGCCCAAATTCAGCAAGACAATCTGATCGACGTCCACAACTTCATCGACCGCAACCGCATCCGTATCATGGAGATGGAGTGGATCGACGGCTACGACCTGAGCCGCCTGCTCAGCCCGGCAATGCTGGCACGCGCCCAGAACCGCGTCAGCATTCGCCGCTGGGAATATCTCAACAACGTGATCGTGACCGCCGGCCCCGTGCAACCGCGGCTGAAGCCGGGCATCGCCATTGCGGTGTTGCGCGAATGTCTGGCGGCGCTGGCCGCGCTGCACCGTGAAGGGATCGTGCATGGCGACATCAAGCCGTCGAACATCATGCTCAAACGGACGGGCAATGCCAAGATCATCGACATCGGCTCGGCCTTCGAGATCGACGACGCGCCGCAACGCCGGAGCTGCACGCCCACCTATTCGGCGCCCGAAGTGCTGGAAGGCGTGGGCACGTCGCCCCGCAGCGACTTGTGCAGTCTGGGTTACGTGTTGATCGAGATGCTGGCGGGCATGCCGCCCTTCCCCGGCCAGTTGACCTACAAGGACCTGCTGGAAGCGAAGCGGGTGTTGGTGCATCGTTTGCACGAGTGGCTTCCCAGCGAGGTGGCCTGCAGCGACAACCTGATGAACCTCATCCGCAGCCTGATCGCTCCCGATCCGCAGTGCCGCTTCCCTTCGGCCGAAGCCGCTGACATGGGCGAGAAAGGCAGCGCCGCCAGCTTCCACCGTCAGCTTGTCAAAGGCGACCTGGCGACGGAGTATGAAAACGACATCCGGTTGTGGCTGGAAGAACTCGACTGAACGTTAGGGGACGCGGGCGGTTTTCGCGTTCTCGACATTGTTTGTATTCGCCGGGGCAATAAGATGAAGATATGGCCACTCTTGAACCATCTGATCAGCTTCGTTTTTCTCCTGAGTCGCTGGAGTTTCGGGACGACGTGCGTAACCGGCTGACGCAGCGGATGCGGGAGCTCGCTGTTGAGCGTGTGCTTGCCCAGCACCGAGAGCGCATCATGGAAGACGATTTCAAAGCGGTGCTTCCCCAAGCTGTCCGGGAGATCCTGGCTGAGTTTGGCTTTTCCGTCACGATTGGCGGCTGAGGAATGGCCAAGCTCCCGCAGATCAAGTACGACACCAGCCTCAAGGGCGGTGAGCGCGAAGAGGCGCTTCTCACGGAACTTGACAATCTTCTGCACCTTGAGGCGGTCGCCTGGTCGAGGCGGCGCCGCTCGCAAACCGTTGACGAGTCCGATTTCGAACATGGGTTTCGCGAGTTGGTCGGCGGGCGCAAGGTCGATTTTGCGCGGCAGCTCATCAGCGCAGTGCTCTACGTCCTCTCCGGCGGTGGCGCGTCGTGGGCGGTGAACGCCTACACCAGCAGTGAGGTTCCAAACTCACAGGGGCATTGGGCGGCCGTGACGATGTTGGCGTGCGGCGGTCTGGCGGCATTCGTGCAGCACTGGCGCGGCTGGAATTAGCGCCGCATTGGGGCCTGTCGCTCGGCGGTGAGAGCAGGGGACCGCAATGACCGGCCTCGATTTTTGCCAGGCGGCCTCCGGTCGGTTATGTTCAGGGGCGATGAGCGATGTCACCCGCATCCTATCGGCTATCGAGCAAGGCGATCCGCACGCCGCGGAGCAGCTCTTGCCGTTGGTCTACGACGAATTGCGAAAGCTGGCGACGCAAAAACTCGTGCAAGAGAAGCCTGGGCAAACCTTGCAGGCCACGGCCCTGGTCCACGAGGCGTATCTGCGGTTGGTCGACGTCGGCAAGGCCCAGCATTGGAACAGCCGCGGACACTTCTTTGCCGCCGCGGCCGAGGCCATGCGGCGGATTCTGGTCGATCAGGCACGCAAGAAAAAAAGCCGTAAGCACGGGGGCGGGCTGGAACGCCTTCCTCTCGAGGAGGCCGAGATCGCCTGCCCGGAGCCGGCCGTCGATCTGCTCGCCGTGAATGATGCCCTCGAAAAGTTCGAGCGTCTGGACAAGGCGGGCGCCGATCTGGTGAAGCTGCGCTATTACGCCGGCCTCACGCTCCCCCAGGCGGCCGACGCGCTGGGCATTTCTTCCTCAACTGCCGATCGGCTATGGGCTTACGCCCGCGCCTGGCTCCATGCGGAGCTAAGAGAAGACGACCCGGAACGAGCGTGCTGAAAAAATCCTCTGAAATTTTCTGTTTTGTGGGGTGATGCGCTGCTGGATTCCGCACTGTGTTATAGAAGGAATTCGTCATGCTCGATTACGACAACGATGAGAAAGCCATTTTTCTCGCTGCCCTGGAGCAATCCACGGCGTGTGAGCGCGAGGCGTACCTCCGCAGCGCCTGCGGTGACGACCCCGAACTCTTGAAACGGGTAAAAGTGCTCCTGTCGGTCCATGAGCAATCGCACGGCCCCTTGGACGCGCCTTCGCCCGGAGTTGGCGTTGCGCCTACCCTCGAGCGGCCCATCGCCGAGCGGCCGGGCACGGTGATCGGGCCGTACAAGCTGCTGGAGCAGATCGGCGAGGGGGGTTTTGGCGTGGTGTTCATGGCCGAGCAGCAGCAGCCGGTGCGACGCAAGGTGGCGCTGAAGGTGCTCAAGCCGGGCATGGACACGCGGCAGGTGGTTGCCCGATTCGAGGCCGAGCGGCAGGCCCTGGCCCTGATGGACCACCCGAATATCGCCCACATCTTCGACGGCGGCACCGTAGGTCAGGCTTTCCAGCCTGACAGCGACCCGGCTCGTCAGGCCGGACAGCCTGAACTACTCGGTCAGGCTGGAAAGCCTGACCTACATTGCGGCCGGCCTTACTTCGTCATGGAACTGGTCCGCGGCATTCCTATCACGGAATTCTGCGACGAGAGCTGCCTCGGCATCCGCCGGCGGCTGGAGCTGTTCGTCGACGTTTGCCAGGCGGTGCAGCACGCGCACCAGAAGGGGATTATCCACCGCGACATCAAGCCTAGTAACGTGATGGTCACGCTGCACGACGGCCAGCCGGTGGTCAAAGTGATCGACTTCGGCATCGCCAAGGCGATGGGCCAGCAGCTTACCGAGAAGACGCTGTTCACGAACTTTGCTCAGATGATCGGCACGCCGTTGTACATGTCGCCCGAACAGGCGGAGTTGAGCGGGCTCGACATGGACACCCGCAGCGACATCTATTCGCTGGGCGTGCTGTTGTACGAGCTGCTGACGGGCACGACGCCGTTCGAGAGCGAGCGGCTGAGCAAGGTTGGTTATGACGAGATGCGCCGCATCATCCGCGAGGAAGAGCCTCCCAAGCCGAGCACGCGCATGAGCACCGTCGGAAAGGCAGCCAGCACGGCTTCCCAGCAGCGTGCAAGCGACCCGCGCAAGCTCAGCCGACTATTTCGCGGAGAGCTCGACTGGATCGTGATGAAGGCCTTGGAGAAGGACCGCAACCGGCGGTACGAGACGGCCACGGGATTCGCATTGGACGTCAAACATTATCTGAACGACGAGCAAGTCGTGGCCTGCCCGCCGTCGGCGCATTACCGGCTGCGGACGCTTCTGAAGCGCCACCGTGGGCCGGCGGCGGCCGTCTGCGCCGTGCTCGCGGTGCTGGTGGGCGGCATCGCCGCGACGAGCGTGGGCTTTCTGTCGGCCCGGGCGGCCCAGCGGCGCGCGGAAGAGAACTTCGAAATCGCCCACAGCGCGGTGGACGATTATCTGAACAGAGTTACGGAAGACCCCGACTTGAAGCGTTCCGATTTCAACGCCTTGCGCAAGAAGCTGCTGGAGTCGGCCGTGCCGTTCTACCAAAGGTTGGTTGAGCGAAAGCCGCGAGATGCGGCGCAGGAAGCGGCGCGCGGCCGTGCTTATGGCCGACTTGGGACCGTGCAGCAGCAAATCGGAGAAACGGCAGGGGCACTGGCAGACTTGGAACAGATGCGGTCGATCTTTGCCAAACTGGCCGCCGACTTCCCCGCCGCGCCCGAATACCACTCGCAACTGGCCGCGAGCCACTTCGGCCTCGGCAACGTCCTGTTCTCGCTGGGTCGCAACGACGAGGCGGACTCGGCCTATCGTGACGCGCTCGCCATTCAGAAAAAGCTCGCGGCCGAATCCCCAACCGTATCAGAATACCGCGAGAACCTGGCTAAAACCCACAACGCTTCGGGCGTCCTGCTGGCCCGTCTGGGCAAACGCGACGAGGCGGAGGTGGCGTTTCGCGCCGCGCTGGCGATTCATGAGAAACTCGCAGCCGATTTCCCAACGGTGCCAGATTACCGATGGGGCCTCGCCGCAGCGCGGACGAACCTCGGCACCGCCATGAAACAGGAGGGCAAGCACGACGAAGCCGAGGCGGCCTATCGTGCCGCGCTGCGCGTTCTGGAAAAGCTCGCCGCCGACTTCCCAGCGGTACCAACATACCGACATAACCTGGCCATGACCCGCAACAATCTGGCCTCGGTCCTAGACGATCAGGGCAAGCTCGCCGAGGCGGAGGCGGCGTGTCGCGCCGCGCTGCCCGTTAAAGAAAAACTCGCGGCCGACTTCCCAACGGTACCGGAATATCGCAGGGGCCTAGCCGGAAGCTGGCAAAACCTGGGCTGGATCCTGATCGGCCTGGGCAAGGATGACGAGGCAGAGGCAGCCTGGCGCGCCGCACTAGTCATTCTGGAAAAGCTCGCCGCCGACTTCCCGACGATCCCAAAGTACCGAGAGGAATTGGCCGTGACCCGCCAAAATCTGGCCAGGACCCATCTTCGAAAAGGCGAGCGGGATGAAGCCGCCGCTACCCTCTCTCGGGCCATGGAACTGGACGCAACAGACCACTTTAGCGCCTACCAACTCGGCTTCCTCTTGGCCGAGCAAGGCGACCTTCCGGCCTATCAGAAATACTGCCACACCATGCTCTCGCGCTGGGGCAACGCCACCGATTCTGCCGAACAAACGGCCAAGGCCTGCTTGCTGCTTGCGGGCGGCGTCTCGGATCCCGCACAGCTCGCGCCGCTGGTCCAGACGGCCCTATCGGTCGGCGCGAGGCATGAAGCCTATCCGTGGTTCTTGTTCGCGCAGGGACTGCACGACTACCGTTGCGGCCGATTCGCCGAAGCTCGGACTGCCTGCGCAGACAGTCGCCAGCGAGCCGCGTCTCATCCCGAGCTGATCGTCATTAATCAGGTGGTCGAAGCCATGTCGTTGTACCGCCTGGGCAAGACCGACGAGGCGCGGCAGGCGCTGGCCGCAGCCGACCGGCTTCTCGTCGACACGACGCCCGATTTCGGGAGCGGCGATCTCGGCCCGAGCTGGCACGACTGGCTGGGCTGCCGGATCCTCCGCCGCGAGGCGGAGGAGTTATTGAACCATCCGACGACGGAAACAGGACCGTGAATCCTTCCTGGGTGAAATGATGATCGTTGGTCAAAACTTCGGAAATCGCCAGCGTCTGCATGGCCAGCATCGAGCAAGTCGGTCCGTTTATACCGGCCCCCTTTTTGGCCGCGTAGCGACCGCGGAGTTTAGCCGTGGGTGCCAACCCACGGTTCGCAGCCGCAGAATGAACAAGAGCCGCGTAGCGGCGACGGAGTCGTGGGCGTTCAGTTCTGCCGCCGCTACGCGGCTTACGAGAACGGCGCTGCACGATGTCCGTGGGTTGGCACCCACGGCTAAACTCCGCCGTCCCTACGGGACTGAGACGGAATGGGACAGAGGGAGACAAGGAGGAAGGAGGGACGAGGAGAAGGACAGACAGAGACCCCATCCGCCTTGTGCGGATCGGTGAACAAGATGGTGAGCTAGCTGCGTTCGCGAAGTCAGCAAAAAAGGCCCCATCCAGCTCGCCTGGATGGTGAATAAGATTCGCGGTTGCTAAGCGTCAAGAAATCTCCTTCACCATCCAGGCGAGCTGGATGGGGTCGAAGCAACGAAGGCGCGGCAGTGTCTAGCTCACCCTCTGCTTCACCATCGAGGCAAGCTCGATGGGGTCGAAGACGACCGGTGGGCCGGCGAAGCGCAAGACTCGCTTGTCCCACCCTACGCAGTCGAAAATCCAAAATCGAAAATTGAAAAGACGGCCGGTGGGGTCCTTACGACCAAGCAAGCTCCCCACCGGCCCGGCACCAAGCGGCGCACGGTCTGCGCGCCGAGTGATGGTGTTTTCATTGTATCGCAGACCAGTTCTCAAAAAGGAGAAAGATCATGTTGTTGTTCTCTTCCTGGCTGCCAAACCGGAAACGCTCCCCGTCCGCGGCGCGCCGAAGATCGGCCATCGCCCTGGGCGCGGCCGGCGCGGCCTTGGCCCTGACCATCTGCATCAGCTTCGTCCGTGCCGGCGAGCCGCCGACGATCCAAGCCTATGCCAACGGTAAAATCGTGAACGTGCTCGTTGATACGAACGTCAGCCCCGAGGACGAGGTGATCGCGAGCGGAATCGCCAACCCGCTTTACCTCATCGATGAACAAGACATCAGCCATGTCCTCTCGATCCCAACGGGAGCCCCAAACGGTGGCACCTACAACCCGTACTGGATGATCATCCCGGTCATTATCACCGGCGACGTCACTCTTCCATTGACGAGCGGGGATGCGGTCCTGTCGGCGGTCAACGCTGGGCACGCTACCCTTGACTACGACGGCGCCTTCTACGTGCTCTGCCCAGAGATCTCCAAGTAGTCGCAGTCGTTGCCATCTCGAACGGTCCTGGCCGGACCCGCCGATCCGAGCGGGCCGGCCATGACCCCGGGGTATTTTGGATTTTCGATTTTGGATTGGCGGAAAGGCCAATCCAAAATCCAAAATCCAAAATCCAAAATTGAAAGGCGGCCGGTGGGGTCCTTACGGCCAAGCAAGCTCCCCACCGGCCCGGCACCCGGGCGGCGCACGGTCTGCGCGCCCTTCAGGTCGCCGTCGCCATTCTATCGCAGACCACAAACGAAAAGGAGACTTTCCATGTGGTTCCGCTCAATCCTTGACTCGGCAAATTCCGACTCGGCAGCCGCCCCGCGCCGATCAAAAACGCGCCGCCCGTCACGACCACGCGCGGCGATACCCCTGAAACTTGAAGCGTTGGAAAACCGCTGCCTGCTCAGCGGCTACCAGCAGACTGACCTGGTCGGCTACCAGCCTGGCACGGCGCACCACACCGACCCCAACCTGAACGGCTGGGGCATGACCGCTATGCCGGGCGGGGAGTTCGTGGTGGCCAACCCGTTCAACACCGGGCTGGCCACGTTCTACGACAAGTCCGGGCACGTGCTCCCGCAGACGATCACCGTGCCGGCCTCGGCGGCCCAGCCGTTCGGACCGGTCGGCGAACCCACCGGCGTCGTCTACAACGCGACATCAGACTTCGTGATCTCGGCAAACGGCAAGCACGCGCCGGCCCTCCTGATCTTCGATACGCTCGACGGCACCATCAGCGGCTGGAACCCCGCCGTGGATCCGACACATGCGATCGTCATGGTCGACAACGGCGCCGCCGGCGACCTCTACACCGGTCTGGAGTTCGCGCAGAACAGCCACGGGCAGAATGTCCTGTATGCGACCGATTTCGGCCACAACCGCGTGGAGATGTTAGTCGGCAGCTTCAATGCCACGCCCTCTTACTTCACCGATCCGACCGTGTCGAGCGTTGACGCCAGCTTGGGCGCCTGGTCCGTGCAAGCCGTGAACGGCGAGCTCTACGTCACCTGGGCCAGTCTCAAGGACTTCGCTAGCGGCGTGGTGGATGTGTTCGATACCGACGGCAACCTTCTGACGCCCAGCCATTTCGCCGCCAACGGTCCCGGCGCGGGCCCGCTGGAAAACCCCTGGGGCATCACCCAGGCCCCGGCGAACTTCGGCCAGTACAGCGGCGACCTGTTGATCGGCAATGTGGCGGGGGCCGGCAACATCAACGTTTTTAATCCGTCCACCGGCGCTTATCTCGGACAGCTCGACCAGCCGGACGGCGCCCCGATCGCCATCACCGGCCTGTGGGACCTCGAATTCGGCGACGGCACGCCGGACAGCGGCAAGACCAACCAGCTCTTCTTCGACGCGGGGCCGAACGCGCCGCTCGTGTCCGGCTACGGCCTCTTTGGCGTGATCCATGCGGCCGGCGACCAAGGCGGCAATGGCGGCGGCGGGGACGTGCCCCAGGTGCCGGCCCCAGCGCAGCCCGTGCCGGTCTCCATCCAGGCGATCCCCGTTCCGTACCTTGGCGAACAGGCCGGCAACCAAGCGCAGATCAGTCCCAACGCGGCAGGAGTGGCCGCTAACCGGGCGCGCGATCAGGTATTCGCCGACTTGGAAGGTGCCTAAGACCTCGCACCCACGGCATGCGGGCCGGCGCGCTCGCTAAAGCGGATTGCGCGCCCGCCCGTAGCCGATTTCGTGAGAAGTCGGGCCGTGCAGGAGGTGATGACGGACAGCAATTAAGACGAAAAGACCCCATCCGCCTTGTGCGGATTGGTGAACAAGATGGTGAGCTAAAGGCAGCGCGAGGAGCAAAGAAAAGGCACCATCCAGCTTGCCTGGATGGTGAATAAATTTCGACGATGCTAACCGCCAAGAAATCTCCTTCACCATCCAGACGAGGAGTCCGTTGATTTAGTCACCCGGCACTGGCCTTGCTGTTGCGCCATAAACCGCGCTCGCGGATTTTTGAAAGCGACCACGAGGGCCGCCTGACGATACCAAGCACGTCTCAGC
>Ga0307374_10000602_pt1 | contig 68411 bp, 63 predicted proteins | sample OX3MG_FD_202532 | JGI IMG/M metagenome (GOLD analysis project Ga0307374, IMG submission 202532) | Soil microbial communities from Risofladan, Vaasa, Finland - OX-3 | ecosystem: Environmental > Terrestrial > Soil > Coastal area > Acid sulfate soil | place: Finland: Risofladan, Vaasa | collected... | reverse complement strand
AACGCGCACAACGACGACCCCAAGCCCTTCGTGTGGGTCGCCTCAGCCGAGAGCATCCTCGAGAAAGTAGGTCGCGGTCGGGTGGCCCTCGAAGCAATCACCAATTAAAACTGATTCACTGCACTAGATCTTCCCAGGGACTTGATCAATCTGGACTGAGCGCTGGGCGTGCACGCCCGAGGTGAGTTCGACACCTCGAGGTACTCGGCGTACTCGGCCTCCTCGCGAAGAAGCGGGAAACTCCGAAGCACAACTCTCGATCGGGGAGACGTCCGAGACCTAGAGGCGCGTCGCCGATGTCGCCACGTCTTAAAGCTGCAGTTGATGGCGCCTCTTTCGACGTAGCGACGTGTACGTTGGACCGCACTTCACGTAACTGACCCGAGACGTCGTGCGAGGCTGGCGCACTGACTCGCTAGGGCTGGGTCATCGAGCGAGCGTGTTCAGCCGTTATGGCGCTCGCGCTCGTCACGGCTCGCCGCGCTCTCTGTATTGAGGAACAACGCAGCCAGGTCCTCGGTACTGCCGAGCTGTTCGCTGCTCGCGCTCATGCGCACTCGACCCTCGGTCAACACGTAGCCCCACGTCGCGACCTCGAGGCCGAGCGTCACCCGTTGCTCGATCAGTAGGACGGCGCAGCTGTCCGCCGCGAGACGACCGACCACGGCCTCAAGCACGTTCGCCGCAACGAGCGGCGCCAGATTGGACGTTGGTTCGTCGAGGATGAGCATGACTGGTTTCGGGACGAGCGCGCGGGCGATGCCGAGCGTCTTACGTTCGCCGCCGCTGAGGGTACCCGCACGCCGTCGACGAAGAGCTGCCAGCATCGGGAAGATCTCGAAGATCTCTTCCAGACGTGGTTTCACTTCTTTTTTGGGTAGCCGGTAACCACCCATTTCGAGGTTGTCGAGCACGGTGAGCGTCGGGAAGACGTCGCCACTCTGGGGCACGTAGCCGACGCCACGCGCCGCGCGCGTGTCGTCCTTCAGGTGCGAGATATCGCCCTGATCGAGAACGACACTCCCCGCCATCAACGGCAATTGACCGACGAGGGCCTTGACGAGGGTGCTCTTGCCCGCACCGTTCGGTCCCATCACGAGCACGACCTCGCCGCGCCCGACTTGCAGGTTGACGTCGTGGATGACGGGAAGTCGTTGATACCCGGCGGTGATACCCGTGGCGACAAGGTAACCGGCAACACGCTGCGATGAGTCGCCCGGCAGCGGGCTGGCGGGCGAGCCCGGAGGAGCGCCCGCCCCGTCGTCAGCCGAGATAGGCATCGCGAACCCCTTGATCGGTGACGACCTCGTCGTAGGTGCCCTGCGCTATTACCCGTCCGAGCGCCATGACCACGACCCGGTCGCAGAGCGTACTCACCACGTCGAGGGCGTGCTCCACCAACACCATCCCTATTCCTTCGTCCGCGACCTCACGAAGGTCGGACGAGATCTTCTTCACCAGATGTGGCGCGACCCCGACCATTGGCTCGTCGAGAAGCAGCAAGGCTGGATCGCGCATGAGACAGCGCATGATCTCGACGAGACGTCGCTGACCGCCGCTCAGCTCGGCTCCGTACGCGTTGGCCGTCTCGGTCATCTCGAAACGATCGAGGACCTCCCAAGCCCGAGCCTCGGCGGCCCGGTCCTCGGCTCGGTTCGTCCTCCATCGACCAGCGACGTGCCACAACGACGCACCGGTTGCCCCTCTCGAAGACACGAGCAAGTTCTCAAATACGGTCATCCCGGGAAACTCGCTAGTCGTCTGGAAGGTCCGCGCGAGTCCGAGCCTCGCGCGGGCGTACGGCGGGCTCTTCGTCACGTCGCGTCCGCCCAGTCGTATAACCCCTCCCCGAGGGCGCAACTGACCAGCGAGAGCAGCCAGCACCGACGACTTGCCTGCTCCGTTTGGCCCGATGAGTCCGACGATCTCTCCCGGAAAGACCTCGAACGAGACGCCTTGCACGGCTGCGACGCCCCCGTAACGCACTACCAACTCCTGGGCGACCATCACGGGCTCGCGCGTCGCAACGTCCAGGCGCGACGCGGGTCCACTGACCGGTTGCTCAGGGCTCGTGCCGGTCACGGACTTCATTATCGCAACGTTCCCGGTGGAGGTGGGACCGCCTTCACCTAGTGGGTGCTCGGGCACGGTGACCCGCGGTGAGCGGACGTGGGGACCAGCGACGCCGTGGTCGCGACCGAGCGTCAGCATTCGCACGGCGAGCCCACCAAGCGCGCTGCGAGGCGCTAGGGAGCCTGGCCTCGTCGCGACGTAACGCCGTTCGGGCATGAGTCCGCGCGGTCGCACGAGGAGGAAGAGCATCCAGAGCAACCCAATGACCATCCACTGGATCGCGTCGACGAGCCCCGGATAGCCAAAAGCGGGGAGGAAGGTCGGGATCTGGAGCACGACGATGGGCACGATCAACGTGCCGAGCAGCATTCCCCGGTTGTTCCCCACACCTCCGACGAGCAGTGCCGTGAAGATGACGAACGTCTCCGCGTATCCCCACGCGCCCGGCGACCATGCGCCGATGAACTCCACGAGCAAGCCGCCCGAGAGCCCGGCAATGGCCCCGCCGATCATGAATACCTGCATCCTCAAGAGGGTCCCGTTGAGGCCCAGGGACCCCGCCGCGTCATCCTGGTCGCGGATCGCCTTGAGCGCACGACCCCATGAGGACTTACAAAGGGCCTGTACGACGAAGTACATAACAACGCAGATCGCCAACACCCAACCGGCGTAAATCCACTGATACGTGCTGAGCGAGACGCCGAGCGACGTTTGAAATGGGTGGGGTATACCCGTCAAGCCATTTGATCCGTTGAAAAGATGAACATCCGCCGACACTGCCTGAAACAGGATCAGCGACACGATGAGCATGACGGCGGCCTGATAGTCCCGACGGATTCGACGCAGCGCGAACAGTCCCACCAGCCCCGAAAGAAACGCACCGGCGAACGCAGCGGCCACTAGGGGCAGGGGGAACGGCACCTTCGTTCCAAGTATGTAGGTCTGGTAGGAATTTATCCCCGTGTCGGATCCGAGCACGACCACCGACGCCGCGTAGGCTCCGGCCGCCTGGAAGACAATGAACGCGAAGTTGATCACTCCCGCGTAGCCGTACTGAAGATTGAGCGACCAAGCACAGAGCAGATCAATCGCGAAGTAGACCACGAGCGTTGATATATAGAAACTGTATGAACCCAAGATTGGCCCCTCCAAGAGACCGAAGATGTGGCTAGCTGTTCTTGGCCCTAGACGGTCAGCTCGACCTTGCGCGACGCCGCGTTGAGCACCCCGGACGGCTTACTCAGGAGTACCACAACCAGCACTCCGAACGCCGCCACCGTACTGTACGAGGAGCCTCCGAGGGCCGCCACGAACTCGGTCACCATCCCGAGCAGGAGCGAAGCCACGACGGCTCCCCCCGGCGAACCGACGCCGCCGAGAATCGCCGCTGCCAGCACCGTGGGCAAGAAGTCGTAGCCCGTCGAGAAGCTGACGCTCAAGCTGTTGATGACGTAGACGACCCCAGCAGCGCCGCAGAGAAACCCGCTCAGCACCCACGTAGCGTTGACGATGCGATTCGTCGGGATTCCGCATGACCGGGCGAGCCGCGGATCGACGGCCATCGCTCGAAGAGCCTTGCCGAGGCGCGTCAGCCTCAACATCCCCTCAACGAGCACGAAGACCAAAATACCGATTCCCACGAGCACGAGTTGGCTCACCGTGAAGATGAGAGGTCCCATCGTGACGACGCCGCCTTGGGGAAAGCTGATCGAATAAATCTGGTCACGCGAGATCGCGTCGACGGCGTACTCGATGACGAGCGACAGAGCCAGCGTTACCATCACCATCTCGAACAACCCGGTGCCCCGTGACGCGTAGTACTTGAAGATCGACTTTCCGATCCCGAGGGTGAGGACCGCACCCGCTACACCTCCGAGAACTACGCCGACCCAGATGTTGATGTGCGCCATCTCGGTCAGGTACGCGACGAATGCCCCCACGGTCATGATGCTCCCGTAACTGAGGTTCAAGACGTTCGTCAACCCGAACTGAACCGTGAACCCGATCGCGCCGATGGCGATAATCGAAGCGGTCACGACGCCGAAGCCGAGCGTCTGTATAAAAAGATGCATCTACCCTCTTGCTATCGTCCCTCGAAGGCCAGCATTAGATAGTGGCCGATCTCGAGGCGTACCGTTGTTTCAAGACTGTTGCTAAGTTATGCACCGTCGCGAGCGACCAAACGAGGTTCTCGCGACGGTGCACTACCTCAGCCAAGGGCTTGGATCTGCTTTTCGAGGATGACCTTGACCACTTTGATGTGGTCGTTCGCCAATATCTGCTCCGCCGCCTCGTTGCCAAAGGCATTGTGGTACTTGTCGAACAGCACGGGACCGGTCACTCCGACGTACTGGATCTTCTTGCCCTTTGCGAGAGCCGCCTTACCCGCAGCGTAGGTATAGACGACCGTCTTGCCCGCGCCCTTTGAGGTCACCTTGGTGATGAACTTGTTGTAGACCTTTGGTGACGTGCTGTGAGCGGCGTCCATCGCGAGCGCCTGCACCATGACCCCGTCGTAGCCAGCACCCGAATAGGGATTGGTCACCCACTGTGACTCTGGGGCCGGCACCTTCGACTTCTCCGCCTTGAGACCCGCGGCGTACGCCGTGGTCGCCGGACTCGGCTTCGGCGTCCCGTCAGCTACCGCCGTAAAGTACTTGGTGAATTGGCTTGCGCCGATGGCGCTGCGAACTGGATTAATCCACGTGCTGATGGCTGTCGCCGTGGTCCCGATGATGGGAACGATGTGTCCCAGTTGCTTCATCTCAGCGAAGAACGTCGCCGCCGTCGTCCCGTCAGACTCGGTCATGATGACCTGAGGATGAGCGGCGAGAACCTTCTCGACCTCGGCCCGGTAGGAAGGCTGATCCGGCGTCAGACTCACGTTCGCCACCAGTTTGGCGTGGCTCGCCTTAATGCCCTGCAAGACCCCTGGCAGGTCTCCTTGCGATCCGCTATCGGTGCCGAACACCGCTGCGACCTTGGTGTAGCCACGCTCCTTGGCCCACACGGCCATCGCTTCCCCGTTGGCCGGGTCCGGCGGAATGAGACGCCACATGTACGAGTAGTTCGACCTGTCGAAGCTCGCTTCGCCTCCCCACATCATTTCAGTCATGTGAGCGGCGTTGAGGATCGGAACGATCGTCGGTGACGACGCGGTTCCGGGGCCGGTCACGCCGACGAGATTCGACGTGGTCGCGAGGAGTTTGTCCACGATGGGCACGGCGTCAGCGGGGTCGCCCCGGGTGTCCTCGGTCACGATATTCATCTTGTGGCCGAGGATGCCTCCAGCTTTATCGATCTCGTAGACGGCGGGGTAGACCCCCGAGTCCGCCGCACCACCTTCGAAGGAAGTGGGCCCCGTGTAGGCGATCACGATAGCCTCGGTGACGGGCGACTTCGATGAGCCGCTCGCGGTTCCGGGGATAACGCCGACAACGATGGCGGTCACACCAACCGCGGTTCCGGAAATAATCACGGCGCCGCGAAACAACGCGCGCGATACAGATTTCTTCATACTCATGTTTCCCCCTTTGACCGCTCTCGGCGCCGGCTTGCCTGCCAACAACCAGCGGTCACTTGTCGCCACAGTAGTGTGGCGCATCATCCGAGTCAACTCATCCCATAAAGTGGACCGCGGTCGCTAAGAGTTCGAAGAGAACATTGCCGTGAGGGACTCCGTAGTGCACGTCAAAGGTTGCGCTGACTCTGACCTCGCCCATCCGAATCGGCGCCAGATCACTCACCGGGCTCTGATGTAAGAAAAAGTCGACTCCTCATGGGCCGAGAGCGATGAGAGTTCTGGGTGCAGACAACGAAGAGTTTGACATCGAGAAACGGGAGTGTTCGTGGCATCAATGCGCTGGAGCGACGTCAATTGAAGCTCGACAGACGCTCCGTGTGACACGCCCGAACCACTTAGGGAATCGTGCCGAGGGTTACGAAATAAACGTCATCTACGATTCAATGATCGAGACATTGACCTTTCTTGCTACTGACATTGAAGGCTCGACGGCGCTGCTCCGTCGCCTGGGCGACGACGCCTACGCGCAGGTATTGGCCCGACACCACGAGATTGTGCGAACCAGTTTTTTGGCGCACGGTGGCCGGGAAGAGGGGACTCAGGGTGACTCGTTCTTCGTCGTGTTCGCTTCAACGAGTGCGTGCATCACTGCGGCGCTCGATATGCAGCAACGCCTGGGCGAACAGGAGTGGCCCAGCGATGAGAGACTTCTCGTTCGAATGGGGATCCACACGGGCGAAGCTTCGGACACCGTCACCGGTCTGGTGGGCTACGAAGTGCACCGAACAGCGCGAATTGCCAACGTCGCTCACGGAGGTCAAGTTCTTCTCTCTTCATCAGCAGCCAGCCTGGTGAAGAACTCGCTACACGAGGGGACCTCGCTTCTCCCCCTTGGCTCTCACCGCCTGAAGGACCTCGGTCACCCCGAAGAGATCTTTCAGGTCAACGCTCCAGGTCTGGCGAGCGAGTTTCCACCGCTCAAATCACTCGACAACGTAGGAATGGCGAACAACTTACCCACGTCACTGAGTCCTTTCGTGGGGCGAATCCAGGAAATCACGGAGGTCAAGGAACTTGTTGAATCATCTCGACTCGTAACGTTGACCGGCGCGGGCCGATCCGGGAAGACACGTCTTGCCCTGCAGGTCGCCGCAGAGTTACTGGACGGAAGCGGCGAGGGCGTGTGGTTCGTGATGCTGGACGCAGTCGGTGACCCCGAGTTGGTGCCAACCGCAGTTCACGACGCCCTCAAATTGAACAAGGAGAACGCATTCCCTTCAAATGAGTTGCTCGTTGACGTGCTCAAGCAGCAGGAACTTCTGATTGTGCTCGACAACTGCGAGCACGTCATCGGAGCCGTTGCCAAGCTCGCCGAATTGATTGGCCGCAGTTGTCCCAAGATTCGCCTGGTCGCGACGTCGCGCGAGCCTTTGGGAGTTGATGGAGAAGTGGTGTATCGCGTGCGGTCTCTCTCCTTACCCGAGGACGTCGTCGAAAGTGTCGAAGATCTCGTCGGCTATAACGCCATCGATCTACTCATCGCGAGAGCGAAGTCGTACGATCGGAGCTTTTCGGTTGACGACGCCAACGCGGCGATCTTGGCCTCAATTTGTGGTCGGCTCGACGGAATACCACTCGCCATCGAATTAGCCGCGTCGCGACTCTCGTCGATGTCGCTGGAAGATTTGCATAAGCGGCTCGACCAGAGATTTCGCCTGTTGACGGGGGGCAGTCGCAACGCGCTGCCACGCCAGCAAACGTTGGGTGCCATGGTCGCGTGGTCCTACGATCTCCTAACCGACAAGGAGCGCGAAGTCTTACGACGACTCACGGTCTTCGTGGGTGGCTTCGACATTGACGCGGTTGAGTCGGTTTGTTCAAGCGAGTCCGTTGATTCATTCGAGGCCGTAGAGTTCGTGGGCTCACTCGTCAACAAGAGCCTCGTCGTGGCCGAGCGAAACGCTGGCGGGGTGCGCTTTCGTCTGCTCGAGACCATTCGCCAATTTGCTCTCGAGCAGACGCTGCAATTTGATGGACCAGAGACAATGTTCGAAATGAGACGACGACAGGCGAACTTCTATCTCGCTCTATGCGAGCGGGCCGAAGTGAGTTTCGGGGGCGGACCGGATCAGGTGAAATGGTTCTCCCGCTTGAATGAGGAGTGGGGGAACATCCAAGCCGCGTTCTCGACCTTTGCGGACGGTGAAGAGCACGAAGCAGTGCTTCGTTTCGAATCGGCACTTTTCCTTTTCCTCATGACTCGTCGATACTCCCTCGCGGGTCCCGCGATCATGAGCGCACTTGAGATGACACAAAACTCGTCCCCGCTTCTGCGAGCCCAGTCACTGCGTAGAGCGGCGGAACTCGTTGGCGCGACGAATCAACATCGGCGACCTCGACGGCACACTCGACGTTCAACGAAAGTTCATTGACGAAGCACTGCGGATCGCCAAGGACCTTCGTGATGAGCGTCTCACTTGCTTCGCCATGCTGTCCCTCGGCAGAATCTTGAAACTCGAAGAGATGAGCGACGAGGCGAATCAACGATTGATTGAAGCACTGGAAGTCGCAAGGAAGCTTCGCGATGACGGCACCATTGGATACGCCTTGGTCGCCAACGAGCGTCACCGCCAGGATCCAATCGACGCAACCTTGTTGCTAGGCGAAGCGGTGGACCATTTCCGACGTGCGCACGACTCAATTGGTCTCTCTTGGGCACTCCATCTCTACGCCAACTCCTTGTGGGATGACGTCCTACTGGGCGACCAACGACTTCAAGAGGCCGTGACGGTGGAAGAAGAGGTCCTCGTGATCGCCCGGTCCATAGGCGCCGACTTCACGGTGGTGTCGGCGATAGGGAACATTGGAATTCTGGCGTTTGCCATGGGTGATGTCGACGGCGGAGAGGAGTACTCGCGTCAATGTCTTCAAACACATCGCCGAATGGGCGAACCGAATTGGCAAGCCTCATGCATTCTTTATATCTTTTCCTACTGCGCGATCTCACGCGGTGACTACCACCGCGGGGCGCAACTCTTTGGCGCCGCTCAACTGCTACAAGAGCAGTTCCCGCCATTCGCCGGCTTCGATTGGGCCGCCGTAGAGATCCAGATGATCGGGGCGTACGGCGAGCGTCTGCGCGATGTTCTGGGCGAGGAGTCGTTCCAGCGCGAAGTGTCACTGGGGCGCACGCTCACTTTCGACGACGTTTGTCGCTTGGCCCTCACGCGCACTCGATAACCGCGTGTAGCGACCCAGCTGAGAACGCGCGTTCGATTCTCGTCGCCCGCCCCGAGCGTTTTCCCTAAGGTCTCGTACTCGCCGCGTTTCGCGCTGATCTGCCGTGTCCGAGGATCTCCGCCTTGGTTTTCCTTAGATTGTCCAGCGGACGTCCTTACTGCAGAATCAACACTCGACGCGAAGTCCTTGCTGCGCAACCGTTAGGCGAACTCCTTAAAGCGCGCAGAGCGGCGATGGCCTCATTCGCGTTGCTCAGTACCTCTCGAGGCTTTCTCTCTCGATCAGAACCAGAACTAGATGATTGCGTAAAATTCACCTTCAGATAACTTTCGCTTATTCCCCCATTCAACCTGACTTGTAAAGATTCCTTTGTCAAGCATCACCAACGAAGTGACCACGGCGGAGATGAAGATGGTTGAAGTGAAAGCAGAGGACACTTTGAGATCGACGTCTGGTCTTGAAAGTAAGACGACCACTGGGCCCACCTCACTTAGCGAATCGGCAACACTCCCCCGGACCGTGAGCCAGATGCTCGACGACGCACCGACGAGTCGATTTCACCGACGCGCTGTCCTTATTTCCGGCATGGGTTTCTTCACCGACGCCTACGACCTCTTCGTTATCGGCACGGTCGCCGCCATGGTAAAGACGCAGTGGAACCTCTCGACAGATCAGACCAGTTGGGTCACCGGCGCCGCCATTCTCGGCGCGTTCGTCGGCGCGTTCATTTTTGGAAGACTGGCTGATGTTCTCGGTCGAAAGGTCGTGTACACGACGGTCGCGGTGATTATGGTCGTCGGGGCTCTCGCCTCAGCCTTTGCTCCGAGCTTTCTCTTTTTGATCATCGCCCGTCTCGTCTTGGGCCTGGGGATCGGCGGCGACTACCCGGTCTCCGCGGTTCTCATGAGCGAGTACTCGAACCGTGCCGATCGCGGACGACTCGTAGGCCTCGTCTTCTCAATGCAAGCCGTCGGTTTGATCGTGGGTCCCCTCGTTGGTCTCGCGTTGCTTTCATCAGGTATCGATACCGCACTGACCTGGAGAATCTTGCTGGGACTCGGCGCGATTCCGGCCGCGGCGGTGATCTATCTGAGGGCCAAAATGCCCGAGTCGCCCAGGTTCAAGGCGCTCGTCCAGGGACGCGCGGATGAGGCGGCCAATGATCTCCAACACTTCGCTGAGGGAGTGATCGACACCTCCTCCGTCTCTGACAACGGCCCGCACCTCTTGAAGCTCCGACAATTCCTGGTTCAGCCGCGGATGCTCTTAATGCTCGTTGGGACCGCGGGCTGTTGGTTCCTCTTCGATTACGCGTACTACGGCAACACCTTGTCGCTTCCGAGCATCTTGAGTGAAGTCTCGCCCACGGCGAGCACGGAGATGAAACTCGTGTTGACACTCGCCCTGTTCGTCGTGTTCGCGTTACCCGGCTACCTGCTGGCCGTATGGAAGATGGACAAGATTGGCCATCGTCGTTTACAGTTCATCGGTTTTGCGGTCATGGGCGCCTGTTTCGTCCTCCTCGCCGCGGTACCCACCCTCACGACGAGCGTGGTGCCGTTCATCGCCATCTTTGGCGTGAGCTACCTGTTCACCGAGTTTGGACCGAACATGACCACCTTCGTTCTGCCCTCGGAGCTGTTCCCGGTGAACGTGCGAACGACCGGTCACGGCGTGGCCGCCGGCGTAGGCAAACTAGGCGCTTTTGTTGGGGTCTTCGTGGTTCCTCAACTCGCGGCTCATATTGGACTGCGGGGGGTGCTCTACGTCGCTGGCGGGGCGGCGGCGCTCGGCTTTCTCCTCACGAACGTCTTACCCGAACCGTCGGGTCGAGCGCTCGAAGAGATCTCCGGTGAAGAACAGGGCAACGCGAGCGCGAACGTAACTTCGGGCGCCCCCTAATTCGATAACGCGCTACGTACGTTGCAGCCAAAGCGTCGCGCTCGCACGGTGAAGGCGATGAAATGGAGGAAGCGGCCGCGCCGAAACTTCTTACTCAGAAAGTGCGGACCGAAATTGTGACGTGGGGTGAACGCCGCTTTCCAAGCTGAGGACGCGAGTTCGCTTCTCGCGCCTGTTCACCGGCAACTCGATGGAGATACCGTGCGACCAGTCCCGAGGCGGTCGATTGGCACCCCCACAAGCCGCTCGCGTTGAGTGGTCTCTCTAACATTTCAATCAGCGAGAGGGAAGGCTGGCTACTCACGAGTTGGCCGCACGCCGTCATTGCTAACGACGTCGTTTTCCCGCGTCTTCTTGAGCGACCCGCTTCGAATTTACACGGAGCAACTCGTCCACATTTTGTGAGAGTACGGGTTACGATTTCAATTCCTGGAGGACTAAATTCGCCAGATGGGTTCAACCCGATGGTTTAGGCCGTTACAGGATCGGAACTTCCGTCTCTTCTTCATTGGACAGACGGCGTCGTCAATCGGCAGTGGGATGGCACCCGTCGCCATCGTCTTCGCGGTCTTGGCGCACGGCAGTGCGAGTGACGTCGGCTACGTCCTTGCCGCCGAGACTGTCCCACTAGTCATCCTTCTCCTTGTGGGTGGCGTCGTTGGCGACCGGATGAGCCGACGTAAGTTGATGCTGCAGTCAGACACCCTTCGAACCGTCGCCGAATGCACGCTGGGACTTTGGGTCCTTCTGGGAAGTCCTCCGCTGTGGGGATTTATGGCGCTGGCCGCACTCATGGGTATTGGTCAAGCGTTCTTCAGTCCCGCCCTAACCGGCATCGTTCCCCAAATGCTGAGCGATGAGAAACTTCAACAAGGCAACGCTCTCAACGGGATCTCGAGCTCGGGCGGCGGCATCATCGGACCCGCGATTGCCGGAGTTATCGTGGCCGTCTCCAACCCCGGATGGGCGATCCTCATTGATGGATTGACGTACTTGGTGAGCGTCATCTCACTCGCCCTCATTGAAATTGATTGGAGCGCTACCGAGAACTCCGAGTCATTCGTTGGCCTGCTGCGCCAAGGTTGGAATGAGTTCTGGTCGCGAACGTGGCTCTGGGCAATCGTCGTTGAGTTCTCGTTCGTTAACGCGCTGTTTGCTTCCTTCCTCGTTCTCGGTCCCGTCGTCGCCAAGGAGTCACTCGGCGGCGCTACGGCGTGGGGCACGATCTTGGCGGCGGAGGGCCTCGGGGCGGTACTCGGCGGCATCTTGATGTTGCGGATTCATCCCCACCGTCCGTTACTGGTAGCGACGCTGTCGACGTTGGTATTCCCGCTCCCACTCTTTTTCATCGCGAATCGCTCTCCGACCTTTTTGATTGCGATTGTTGGCTTCTTGGCGGGCGGCTTCGTGACGGTGTTCTCCGTGCAATGGAGAACGACACTGCAGAGAGAAGTCCCTTCTGAGGTGCTCTCGAGGGTCAGCGCCTACGACTGGTTCGGCTCCCTCGTCTTCTTGCCAATAGGCATGGCGCTCGTTGGGCCGCTGTCGTCACGTGTCGGCGTCACGACCACGCTCGTGGGATCCGGTGTCATCATGATCGTGCTCATTCTCGCCGTGCTGTTGGTGCCCTCGGTACGGACTCTTCGTGCCCCTACGAGTAATGCGGAAGGCCCGGAATAGTCTGTCGGTCTTGCGCACCGAATGGGTTGCCTCGTCCGCACGGAAAGTGAACAGCGCTTGGTTTTCCTGCAACACCTTTCGAAAGTGTTTGGGCGAAAGTGCAGCCCACCGCCGACTCTGGGCGACGACGTCCAAATAACCAGCGTCAACCGATACAGCGATCGTGGCCGGGCCAGGTTTATTAGTAGGTTCTTACGCCCTCTCAACGAGCAACTCACGAGCGACGTTCACACTGATACCAGACGAATAGCGCGTGAGAGGAACTCACAATGGAATTCAGTACAGAACACGACGACGCTGAGCAGGCCGAGCCGATCTCTCCGCTCACGCCTCAGCGAAACGGCCACTCACGAATCCTGTTGGCTCTGTCCGCGCTCGCGATGGTCCTTGGGGCCGGTTCGCTTGGCTTCATTTTTGGTCACGCCCATCAGAACTCCACCAACACCGTCGCCACGCCAGGTTCGACACCTTCGCGATTCCCGACGGGCAGTTTCGGAGGATTTGGAGACTCCGGAAGCTACCCCGACGGCGCGACGGCACCGTCCGCCAGTGCTCCATCCTCGGCGGCCAACGCGGCCGCCGCGAAAATCGCTACGTCGGTTGACCCCGGTTTGGTAGACATCACCACGCAGCTTTCTTATCAGCAGAGCTCGGCCGCCGGAACGGGCATGATCGTGTCCTCCAATGGCCTCATCCTCACGAATAATCACGTGATCAACGGAGCGACGTCGATCTCCGTTCGCGACGTGGCTACTGGCAAGGTGTACAAAGCGACGGTCGTGGGCTACGACGAGACGTCCGACATTGCGGTCCTCCAACTAACCAACGCCTCGGGTCTCACCACCATCACGACGACCAACAACACCGCGACCAAAGGAACATCGGTAGTGGGAATCGGCAACGCTGGTGGCGGCGGCGGTACGCCGAGTTACGCGGCGGGCACGGTGGTGGCCGTTAATCAATCGATCACGGCGAACGACGCCCAGAACCCAACGGGCTCTGAAGCACTGACCGGCATGATCGAATTCAACGCGGATATCCAGGCCGGCGATTCCGGTGGCGCGCTCGTTAACGCCAAGGGGCAGGTCATTGGCATGGACACCGCTGCGTCGTCTAACGGCGGTCCCTTTTATGGATCAGCGACCACGCAGGCCTACGCCATACCGATCAACACCGCGCTCGCCATCGCCACGTCAATCGAAAACGGTAGCGGCTCGTCGACGATGCACATCGGCGCCACCGCGTTCCTCGGGATTGAGGTCGACGGATCATCGCCCAGCCCATTCGCGGGGCCCGGAAGCGCAACACCCGCGGCGAGCGGCGTCACCGTCGCGGGGACGGTCGCCGGTACGGCCGCCGCAAACTCCGCGCTGACTTCGGGTGACGTCATCGTTTCGGTCAATGGCCAATCCGTCACGACGGTTACTTCCCTCGACAAGATCTTGCAGTCACTCAAGGTCGGCGACACGGTTCGCATTGGCTACACCGACACCAGCGGTGCCCCCGCGACGCTCGACCTGGTACTCGGTTCGGGACCACCTCAGTAACGCTCTACAGAGTCGCCACAGCGCAACGACACCGTCGATAACACGAAAGATGAGTACGTCGCCGCGCTCGGACCCCTAAGAACTGCGCACGGAGTGACGGCGCAGGGTTTTAATGTGCAACCATCGTGATTCCTCTCTCCATACTCGACCTGGCAACCGTGGCGAGCGGTTCTACGCCGGCCATGGCGCTCGCCGAGACGACCGCCATGGCACAGACGGTCGAACGTCTTGGTTACAACCGACTCTGGGTCGCGGAGCATCACTCGATGCCCGCGGTCGCGAGTTCGGCGCCCGCGGTCTTGATCGCTCATCTGGCCAGCGCCACGGCCACGCTTCGCGTTGGTGCCGGCGGCGTGATGTTGCCCAATCACGCGCCTCTGGTAGTGGCCGAACAGTTCGCCACACTCGAAGCACTGCATCCCGGCAGAATTGATCTCGGCCTCGGTCGAGCACCCGGTACCGATCACCTCACCGCGCGCGCCCTTCGACGCGCGGCGGACCTCGGATCGGACACGTTTCCCGACGACGTCGTCGAGCTCATCAGTTACCTCCTACCTCGCGACGGCACCACCCAACATCCTTCAGCGACGCCGGGCAGCGGCTACCTACCCCAAGTGTGGCTACTTGGTTCCTCCACGTTCAGCGCTCAGTTGGCGGGGATGTTGGGCCTGCCATTCTCATTCGCCTATCACTTCGCACCCAATCTTCTCGACTCCGCGCTGGAGCTGTACCGATCGACGTTTCGACCATCGATCGTGCTCGAGAGCCCTCAGGCCATGGTGGCGGTGTCGGTGATCTGTGCGCCAACAACCGGCGAAGCGAAGTGGCTCGCGGGCTCGACGGCACTCGGTATCTTGCAGCGCCGGACGGGTCGCGTCGGTCTTCTTCCCTCCCCAGAAGAGGCGGACGTCTATCCCTACACCGCTGAGGAGATCGCGGTAATCGAAGAGGCCATTACGTCACACGTCATCGGAGATCCCAAGACCGTCCGCGAGGGTCTCGTCGCGCTGGAACAGCGCACCAACGCCGATGAACTGATGATCTCCACGCGCACGCACTCCTACGAGGCGCGAGTGCGCTCGTGCGCTCTCATTGCCGAATCGTGGGGACTCGTCGAGACCACGTAACGTCGCATTCTTTTACCTTGCGATCGGACCTTGCTTCGTTCGCGTTGGCTACGTCACGCCTCGCAACTCACTTCTCAGTAGTGGAGCGTTCGAACGAGTGCGCTCGTGCGAATGCGAAGGGCCGCCGCAACCCGCCTTGGTGGGACCGGCTTCTCTAGAACATGGCCCCTGCAAAGGTCCGTAGTCGTTGAGGTGGTCCATTCGTCGTCGACGCACGTGGCGCGAATGGGAGCGCTCGGCGTCGACAACGAAAGGTCGGTTGAGGTACCGGTCGCGGGACTAGTACCCCCCGCCGGCTGGGGCAGTCGTTGTCGTTGTCGTTGAACCGCCCCCACTACTGCTCTTCTTCTTCGGCGCAGTGTGCGGACTCTTTGGATTTATGGAAAACCACTTGCCCCACGTGTCCGTCACGTTCCCGTTCACTTGGCCCGGCGACGTGTCACCGACAAAGCGGTAGAGCGGAATACCGTCGAGCGTTACTTGCCTCGTGCCACCAGTTCGAGCAATGGAGCCGAGTCCTTTGACGCCCACGGCCTTCGTTTGGCCCCTAGCCAAGATGAGGGGTGGCCAGACTCGTACGCACGCACTATTGCACCTGCTCTTGTTCCTCGAATCGGTCGAGTGACGGTAGAGGGTGTGGCCGTTCTTAAGTGAGAGTGTCGGCCCCCACGTCGCATTTTGCGTGACCTTGATCGTCGTTGGCGACGACGCGGCGCCGCCCACGGTTGGGAGCACGGCGGTGCCCAACATCGCCGTTCCCGTCATCACGAGGGCGGCCACCGTCATGGTGCGGGCCGAGAATCTTGATCCGAGCTTCTTCACAGGGGTCTTTATCATTACGCAACACTTCTCTTTCAATAGTCGCGAGCTTGTCGCTGGACTTACGTCCTACTACTGACTACCGGGGGCGAGAGAGATTTGCTCACCAACTTTTTTATATTCGCCTCGGCAAAATACTCCCGAGAACATTCGTCATCAGGTAGTTCATAGCCTCGAAACTCGAGTGTCCAAAGCCCATCACGCGGCTCGAGCCCGCGAAGGAGCCGTGGTTGTAAATACCTGTCGAATTGACTATTTCCGTCGATGGGGGGTCAGGGAATCATCCGTCATTTATTGGTCGCCCGGTACTGAAACTTCCTGATGTCTCTCATTCAGTTGGAGAAGGTCACAAAGACCTACCAACCGGGTGACGAACAGTTCAACGCCCTCGATCCAGTCTCGTTGAGCGTCGATGAAGGCGAGTTTCTTGCAATCACGAGCCCCTCTGGATCTGGAAACTCTACTCTCGCCAACGCCATCAGTGGACTCGACCGAGCCTCAAGCGGGCGAGACGTAGGCGCTGCTTGGACCTAACGGAGCCGGTAGGTCCACGACGATCGACATGATGCTCGGGCTGACTCGACCCGATTCACTACGCGACTTATCGTGCGGGCCCTCGTAGTGAGAATGCTAGAAATTGGACCGGCCGTACTCACAACAACGACCGTGACCTTCGTCGTGCCCAGCAGCGACTTCGATATCCGCGCACGCTGGCGGCGCGATGATCCAACATCTTCCGCGAATTTAAAGACCCGAAAGTTGACGAATAGTTCGTGCCAAAGCCGAATTGTCGTCGTCGCCGTAACCTTGGGCAATCAGTCCGTCTTCAAAAGTTGCCGCCAGCGAACTCACGGGCAGCGTCGCGCCCACTCTCTGAGCGAGCTCGAGTCCAATAGCCAGATCCTTTCGGTGTAGCGCAATCTTGAACCCCAGCGGATAGTTGTCATCAATCATGCGCTGACTGCGATTCTCAAGAACCCACGAGCCCGCTGCGCCCCCGCGCAAAGCGCCCAGCACTACTTCAACGTCGAGACCTGCCTTTAGCCCGAGCGTCACTCCCTCGGCCACGCCCAAATACATACCGGCGAGGATTACCTGATTGATGGCCTTGGCCCACTGCCCCGCGCCGAGTGGGCCAAGCAGTGTCACGGTTTGGCCCATGGCATTTAAGACACCCAAAGCTCGCTCAAAATCTGTCGACGTTCCGCCAACCAATATTGTCAGTGTCGCGTTCTTCGCGCCCTCAGACCCTCCAGAGACCGGCGCGTCGAGCATCGTGACGTTCTGGCGCGCCAGTCGTTCCCCAAACTCTTGCGCCTTCAGGGGACTCAAGGTTGAGCAGTCGATGAGCAGCGAGCCCGGCGCGAGTCCCTCGGACAGTCCCTCGGTTCCAAAGAGCACCTCTTCGACCTGTGGCGAATCGGTGAGACAGGAAACAACGATCTGGCTCGAGTGCGCCAACGCCGCCGGACTCGTTGCAACCTCGGCTCCGCTGTCACGAAGATCGTCGGCCCGTTGCGATGTTCGGTTCCAAACGGTGAGAGGAAAATCAGCACGCAGGAGATTGGCCGACATAAGCGAACCCATCGTGCCTAGCCCCACGAAGCCAACTCGCGGCTTCGACGTCTCGGTATTTTCAGTGTCGCTCACTACAGTTCCTTCCACCTCGTCCTTAGGTCACCGCGCCCGACGCGCGACGAGCCACCGAGCGCAGTAGCGCCGAATCTGACGCCACGCTAACGAAGGAGAATCCCTGCTCGTTCAGCCACGGCACTCGATCGAGATCGGGCCAGAGAATACCGGCCGCGATGTTCGCCCCGCGCGCGGCATCCCTCACCCGATCGAGCGCGTCGAGAAACTCCCTCGACGCTAACTGTCCCGGCACGCCTAACGCGGTCGAAAGATCCCCGGGACCTACGAACAACACGTCCACTCCCGCTACGGCGGCGATCTCTTCGACGTTGCGAAGAGCGTCGAGCGATTCGATCTGCACCACACATAACAACTCGTCGTCAACCTCGCTCGACGAACGAGTGTCGCCACCGAATCGCCGCGCTCGGTTGTAGGTCGCGACACCGCGGTCCCCACGAGGTGGGTAGCAAAGATGCCTCGTCGCCTCACGAACCTCTTCGGGCGTATCGAGTCGAGGAAACATGACACCGGCGGCGCCCAGATCCAGGACGTGGCCCACACGAATGCGCTCAGCCGATTCGGTGCGCACGAGCATCGGCACGTCGTGGGCCACACCGGCGAGAAACTGACCAACGAGAGCCTCTTCACCGCGAAAGCCGTGCTCGAGATCCACCAGAAGCCAATCGAAGCCGCTGAGCGCACAGACTTCGGCCACGAGTGGCGAACCGAGGTTGAGAAAGGTGCCCCTCATCGGCTCACCGGAGCGGACTCGCTGGCGTAGTGACGTCACGACGTCTCCCTCCAAGAAACCTTCTGCAACGAACACCTCGCCCTTTGTCGTACCACTCGTACGAAAATCTTCTTGCGTTATTCTTCCACCACGGGCGATAGGTCACAACTTGAACCCACACTCAACGCGAACGACGACAAAGTTAGAGGCCATGAGCTCGACTCGAATAACCAACGTCACGATTACGCCGGTGGCCTTTCGCGACCCACCACTGCTCAACGCCGTGGGTCTTCACGAGCCCTTTGCCGTGCGCTCCATCATCGAGGTCGAATCGAGCGAAGGTGTCACGGGGCTCGGCGAGTCCTACGGCGACCACGGCCACCTCGAGCGACTCCGACGTGTAGCCGAGTCCTTAAGGGGCGTCGACGTCTTCGCTACCAATGAGCTCTTCGCCCTCACCACGAGCACCCTCAGCGGCACGACTGGCAACGACGCGCACGGACTCACCGGGCGTATCAGTTCTTCGGGCACCGTTCTTCGCGTCTTTTCCGGATTCGAGGTGGCCTGTTTGGACATCCAGGGCAAACTCTCGGGCCGACCGGTGTCGGACCTGCTCGGCGGCGCTGTTCGTCCGAGGGTCCCCTTCTCCGCCTACCTGTTCTATAAGTGGGGCGCGCATCCCGGAGAAGAGCCCGATCGCTACGGCGAAGCCCTCGACGCCGACGCCATTGTCGAACAGGCCCGTTGGATGTTGTCAGAGTATGGCTTCACCGCGATCAAACTCAAAGGCGGCGTGCTGGCACCGAGCGACGAGGTCGCGGCCATTTACGCGCTGCGCGACGCCTTCCCTGACGTACCACTGCGACTCGATCCCAATACTGCCTGGAGTGTCGCGACCTCGATCGAGGTCGGGCGCGAACTCGAAGGGGTCCTGGAGTACTTAGAAGATCCGACGCCGGGACTCGCGGGCATGGCCGAGGTCGCGCGCGAGGTGAGCATGCCGCTGGCGACAAATATGTGCGTGGTCGGATTCGAGGACATTCCCCAAGCGATTGCTCAGGGCTCGGTGCAAGTGATTCTTTCGGACCATCACTACTGGGGAGGGCTGCGCAAGGTGCAAGGGCTCGCGAGCATCTGTGAGACGTTCAACCTGGGCCTCTCGATGCACTCCAACTCACACCTCGGTATCAGCCTGGCGCCGATGACCCACGTCGCGGCGTCGGTGCCCAATCTCTCCTACGCCCTCGACACGCACTGGCCCTGGAAGAACGAGGACGTCATCGTCCAAGGCGCGCTCACGTTCAAGGATGGATCGGTGAGCGTGCCGACGAGCCCGGGACTAGGCGTGGAGCTTGACCCCGACGCGCTGGCGAAACTGCACGAGCAATACCTCGCGTGCGGCATCACCGAACGTAGCGACACGACCTACATGCAGAAGTTCAACCCTTCCTTCGACGCGAACCTTCCACGCTGGTGAAGATAACCGGCTACGCCTACCCCTGGGACTACGTCGGCGACCCGGGCGCCGCTACGAGGGCGGGTGAACTGGGCGTCGACGTCGTCGCGCTCGCCGCCACGTACCACGCCAGTCGAACCGTCAGCCCTCTTCACCCGTCGCGTCGCGTTACCGACGTTCCCACGTCGAACTGTTACGTTCCCGTGCGCGAGGTCGCGTGGCGGGGACGTCGCCTCGTGCCGAGTTCGCCTACCTGGCTCGAGGACCCCGACGCTTTCGCACTCGCGCATCGCGCGCTCGAGGCTCAGGGACTCGCGATCGACGCCTGGATTGTTCTCACGCATCACGACGAGTTGGGATACGCCAATCCGGATCTGGCCGTACGCAACGCGTTCGGCGAGGTCTATCCCTACGCCCTCTGTCCCCAAAGCGAAGAAGTCCGCGAGTACTGCCTCACCCTGGTCGAAGAGGTGCTCAACGCCCACCGGTGTCGCGGCGTGGTGCTCGAAGCCTGCGGTCCCATGGGGCTCGATCACGGAACGGTCCACGACAAGCGTGAGTTCGCCCACTGGACGACTACCGACGAAGAACTGCTCTCACTATGTTTCTGTGACGCCTGTCGAGATGGTCTCGTTCAGCACGGCATCGACGTCGACGATCTTGCCGGCAAGGTCCGCTGCGCTATTGGAACTAGCGCCGAGTCCCCCGAGGAGGCGCTCGGTAGCGACGTGGCCCACGAAGTCGCCAAGTTTCGCTCAAAGCTCAGCACCGAGCTTCGCCACCTGATCGTCGAGCGAGTTCGTCATCTTCAACCCGGCGCCACGATCACGCTGCACGCGTCAGCGAACACGTGGGCAACGGGTTCTTTTCCCACCTCCGGCGACACTGCCTCACTCGAGGACGTCACTACCGCGGTCGCGCGATGTTGGGACGCACCTAGCGCCGAGCAAGAGTTGCGGACGCTGCGCGAGCGAGCTCCGGCCACGAGCCACCTCGGCGCGTATCTACGAATGGATCGAGGATGGTCCGATACGGCGCTCAACGCAACGAAGATTGGCCGGTACGTGGAAGTTGGAATGGACGAGTTGCATCTTTACCACTTAGGACTCTTGTCACGTAAGGGTCTCGAGGCGACCCGCCACGTCATCGACATCGCTCGCGAGAACTAGGAGGCGACGGTGGCCGATCAGAAGATTCTCATCACCGGAACGGCCGGCTCCATTGGATCTCTGTTACGTCACTCACTCGCCCAACCGGGTCGTCACCTTCGCCTGCTCGACGCCGCAGTACAGCCGGCGTTGCAACCAAGAGAGAACGCCGAACTGATCGTGGCGTCCTTTCTCGACCGCGACGCCATCGAACACGCTTGTAGCGACGTCAGCGTCGTGATCCACCTCGGGGGGCTTTCGACCGGCGGCTACTCGTGGGACGAGTACCTCGAGATCAACGTCAACGGAACCCAGTGCGTGCTCGAAGCAGCTCGAAGGGCTGGCGTTCCTCGAGTGATCTACGCCAGCAGTCATCACGCCGTGGGTTTCCAACCCACGAGCACCGGCGTCACGATTCCCGACTACCTCTTTCCGCGACCCGACAGCTTCTACGGCGTCTCCAAAGTGGCGAGCGAAAGTCTCTGCAGCCTCTACCACGACCGCCACGGTCTCGACGTGATCTGTCTACGTATTGGCTCCTATCGCGAACGGCCAAACGACGTACGCACGCTGTGGAACTGGCTCTCGCCAGGGGACTGCACCCTTCTCTTTCAAGCGGCGATTTCGACGCCGAACCCCGGCTTTCGCGTCGTGTGGGGAATTTCGGCGAACACCCGCGCGGTGGTCTCACTCGCTGAGGCGCGCTCGATCGGCTACGTTCCCTTGGACGACGCCGAAGTGTACGCCGACCAAGTCGTGGCGTCACCCGAGTCCGACGATCCCCACACTCGCGATCTGCTCGGCGGTCCCTACACGGCGGCCGAGTTTGATGCACCGTCGAACTAGCGCCAGGGTCACGCAGCCCTTTAGATCAGGGCCACGTAGACGTCACAGAGATTCCAACCGGTGTGGCCGCCTTCGAGGAGCTGATCGAGGGCCGACAACGCGGTGTAACTGTCGTTGGTTTCCATGACCACTGACCAGTCGATGCCCTTCATCGAGGCGTGCTCCTTCGTTACCTCGTCAACCCAGGCGCCGCCGACGCCCTCAATGAAGTCGCGTCCATCAGAGGCTCGAGCGACGAACGCACTCTCACGCCCAAGATCGGCCAAGACGTTCGCCATCGACCACGCGAACTCCTGGCACCGTCCACCCCTCCCCGGTCCGCGAACTCTGACGGTGACCTCACCGACGCCGATCAGCGCTACGGGACCGCCATCTTCCACCTCTCGCTGGAGAACTTCCTTCCACTGACGACTAACGAGTTCGGCGTCCCCGTGAACGCGACTACCCATGTCAACGACACGCAAACCGCGACGCGCGGCCTCCTCGATCGTCGCGCGCAGCATCATCGCGGGCTCGGCCAGGACGATGTTCTCATGACGACTACGAACCGGAGCGGCCATCAACGACGCACGATGTTCGTACGCCGCCACTAAACGCTCCCCCAATGAGGTCCCGGCGAGTTCGACGTCACTGAGTAGCGCGGTCACCTCGTCGCGCTCGGGTAGGTAGTCGTAGGTCATCGACGACGCCACCCAGCGCGCACCCGAGATGACGTTGTCGACCAAAATGAGACTCTCGGAACGATTCGTGCGAACGCTGCGCAACACCCCACCACCGGCAATGGAGGAGGTGGCGGCGCGAATCTTGTTCAGCGTGGAGATGTCAGCGCCCGACGTCAACGCCGCGTCCCACAGACCACGCAGATCCGCCAACGTCAACGGAGGAACTGGGGCTACGCACAGACTCGACGCGCCACCAGAGAGTAAGAACAGCGTGCCGTCGGCCTCGGTAGGCGCCGTCAAAAAGGCCACAAGACGTTCACCGGCCTCGAGACTTCCCGGGCCCGGTATCGGATGTTCACCAACGACGACGTCGGACGGCACCTCGTACGAGGCGACGCTCGCTTGATCGCACACCGTGAACTGACGACACACCCGTTCACCCAACACCACGCGAACGTCGCTCGCCATCTCCCTCGAGGCCTTCCCAATGGCCACCACGTCCACGAGGACGTCGAGGAGCCGTGCCGTCGCCAAGCGCGCTTCGACGAGAGCACCAAGGCTCATGTCACTGCGCCATCGCTGGCTGATCGCCCGCGCGCGCGCAACCTGATCTAACGACACGCTCGCCCACGTTCGTCACGCCGGTGCTCGCCCAGCTCTCTCGAGAGCTCCCTCATTAACCTCATGGTTCCATTGTGGCGCGAATGTCAGATTCGCCGCGTCGAGCGAGCGACGCCCTCATTGAATTTCGCTACGCCAACCAGAGCGGCATTAACCTCGTTGTGAAGAGAGGATTCACCGTGTCACTAACTCCAGAACCAATCCATCTCAACAATCACCACCGCGCCACGCTTGAGACCATCTTTCAACACCCCGTGAGCCACAATCTCGCGTGGAAGGAAACTCTTTCACTCTTAGAAGCGGTCGCTACCGTCGACGAGAAACACGACGGAAAGTTCAACGTCACGTTGGGCGAGACGACCGTTTCGTTCGAGCGTCCAAAGCACAAAGACGTCGAAGCGCAAGAGGTGCTCGACCTTCGAAAGCTGCTCGCCGGCGGCGGCTACCAGCCAACCGCAGACTAAGAATCCATCGACGCCGCCACGACGGCGTCGATCGCGCACGCGCGTCGCGGTAGGAGATTTCTGAAGTTTCGAGCCTTGCGGCCCGCACCGCTCGGGAGAAGGCCTGCGTCGCGACGAAGAGAGAGATAAGCATTGCGGCGAGCGGACTCTTTACGCTTGCAATTGGTCGCCGCGTCGCTGAGTACTGGTTACGACGTGGTTGAAAGGACGTATCAATGCCACCCTTTGGATACCAAGACTCAAACATGATGTGGGGCCGAGCACTCTTCTTCATTCTGTTCGTAGTGGTCGTCATTGCCGCCGTTGTGTAGGTTACGACAGCGATGTCTCGTCAGCGCGGACACGGACACCCGCACGGAGTGATGCACGCTGGCGAATCAAGCGTCACCAAATCCTCCGAGGCTCTTCGAATTCTGGACGAACGTTTCGCTCGCGGCGAGATTGACGCCGAAGAGTTCACAAAACGTCGTGAACTACTGAAGAGTTCTAGTTAAGGGTCGTGGGTCAGTACGCAAATGGCATCACGAGGACCAAGTTATTCACCCGCCCTCGCTAGGTGACGCTGCGGCCACTGGACGACGACCTCGTCAGCCTCGGGAAATCGTGCGGCGGTTGTGAACACCGCACGAGCTTCACCGACGGCGACCCGGTAATCGAGGATCTTGGCCACCCGCACGAGCGCATCGCCCAGGACCGCTCGATCAAGATCGGTCACGCCGAATGTCTCAAGCGGTTTTACGCCGACCCGAGCGACCTTCTTCATGCCGAGCGCGGGTGTCGTGATCGACGTCGACGTGGGGTTTATTCGATGGTCTTGATTCACGTCCGACTCTACTGACGACGATTTTTACCACCGTGGTCAGCACGATCGGTTCACCCACGCGCAGGCGGTCACGCACAATACCAAAGGCGTCAATCGTAGAGAGAGACGTCGCACCAATCGAGCGGCTCAACAAAGATTCTGATCGTGCCACCGCACGTGTGGCCAACTGCAATGGCAACGTCGTCGGAGAAACCGAAAGTACACAAACGCGACTCACCCGACGCCAGTACTCCGAGTTATGCAGAGACCACGACTCCCTCAACGCAGCCACCGGACACCGAGCCAGAGACCTCGCCGTCTTCGTTCACCGCTGTAGCCGCGCCCGGACCACGTGGTCCCGAGCCCACCGCGTCCACTACGCGAACGAGGGCAACCCGCTGGCCACGAGCCGGCCGGCGTTCAACGACATCGAGTACCTCTCCCATGGCCGCTCACTCCTAATGTGCGTGCGAGCGCGACGCCGGAGTCCTCGGTGTAGCGCGGTCACCTTCATCGTACGCACGTCGTGATTAGTAGTGGAAAGCGACATTGACGTTCTTCACTTGCGTGTCGGAGAGTAGTTCGTCAGCGCCCTCCTCCAAGTCGAGTCAGTCGAGCCCCCGATCGAGCGGCCAACGACGTCCGCCGTCCTAACGCGAACGTCGAAATACACGTCGCAACACGATCAGCGCAACCAGCCCGCTGATGATTTGGGGCGCCGCCCGCTTCAGCATTGCGGGTCCGGCCTTCAACAAGGCTGGTCCGGCGAATTTACCAAGGTCGAGGACGTCGTCCTCAACCACCGGACTGACTGAGGGGTCCCCGATACCGCTGTCCTTCCCCGCGCCAAGATCCGCCTCCATCCGCGACGAGAACTCGGCCACGAGGCGTTGCGTTACTTCTTGCATAAGGCCCTGGCCAAGTTGCGCGGGACGACCGGTGATGTCCACGTCCATGGACACGTCCACGTCAGTGCCGTTTTCGGTCGCCTTAAGCTGGGTCACCGCCAAGACTTTGGCCGTACCGGTACCGCGCTGCTCTCGTCCAGAGGCCTCAAGCACGACTCGATGGGCCTGCTCGTCGCGCTCGACGAAGCGAGCGGTTCCGCGATAGTCAACGAGAATTGGGCCGAGCTTTATCCGTACCGTTCCCTTGAATTCGTCGTCCTCGACCGACTCAAGCTTCGCGCCCGGGAACCAACCCGCAACGCGCCCAATGTCCTGGAGGACCACCCACGCTTCGTCGACCGGTAGCAGCACCGTAAATGATGTCGTCAAGTTCACCTTGATCCCTCCTTCGTTGCGTCGGGCCGAGCGACCGCGTCCAAAAGCGCCGCCGCCATTCCTCGCCGGACAAATGTTCGAACCAGAGCCCGCTTGTAGTCGACTCCGCCGTCGGCGTCCTCGAGCGGTTCGACGATCTCGGCGGCGGCCGCGGCGCAGTCCTCGATACCTTGCTCCCACCGGGCCTGGGAGTGGCCCACCAATCCGTCAAATGCGTCGACGACAACTGGCACGCTGCACACCGAGCCCACAGCCACCAGAACTTTTTCGACCGTTCCCTCATTGAGTGCAACGGTCGAGGTGACGGTAATCGTCGGGCGCTCGTGCGTCTTCATTCGAATGTGCGACACTCCGACGTTGACACCCGGCAGGGCCACCTCAACCGCCACCAGGAGTTCCCCGGGTGCGAGAACCGTTTCGTAAGGGCCAACCAAAAACTCGTCGGCCTGCATCCGCCGTGTGGCGATCCCGTCGCTGCAGACGAGCGACGCGTTCAGCGCCGTCAGGAACGTCGCGGGGTCCGAGTGCGGGTCCGCGAAACATAGGTTCCCGCCGATAGTCCCTAGCGCCCTCACGCGAACGTTCGCGATGTGTCGCAGCATCTCCGACATCGCCGGAAGGGAGCGGCGGACGTCCTTGGAGCACTCGATCTCGTGATGAGTCATCCCGGCGCCAATCCGAAGGACTCCGTCGTCGAGAGAAATCCCACGCAGGTCGTCGATCAACTTCAGATCGATCAGGTGCGCGTAGTTGGCGAGTCCTAGTTTCATCGTCAGCAATAACTCAGTCCCGCCGTGGTAGGCCACAGCCTCGTCACCCAATTCCACCAGCAATTGCGACGCCTCGCGCAGGGTGCGCGTACGGTGAATTTCGAACCTTGGTAGTTTCATTGCTCTATCTCCCATCTTTTCGTATCGTTACTGCGAATCCAATTGCACTGCGGGCGGGTCGATCGGACTCTCAAGCCGGCAACGCGTCGACAGCCGACCAACTCGGTGCTTCAAGCACTAACTGTAAAAGTTAGGTGCCCGCTTCCACGAGATGAACGGCTCCATCTCGTGGGACGGATAAATCTCCGCACCGCGTACCTTGGCGAGATGCTTCAGTCGCCGAATCGAGTCGACCGAGGCGGTCGGATCCAGGTGAAAGCCGCCAACAATCTCAAGATTCAGGTTCTCAAAGGTGTAGCACGCGTCACCGGCGAAGAGCATCGAAGGTGCGTCATCCATCTCAACCAACAACGAGTAGTGGCCCGCGGTGTGACCCGGCGTCTCGAACAACCACACCCCGTCGGCAATCTCGATGTCGCCCGTCACCGTCTCGTACTTCACACCCGGAAAGTCGAATGTAAGGTCCGAATACCCAAGGATCTCAAACGGCTCGGGCACCTTAGCGTGACGCAACTCCTCCTTGCTGACCAACGTGGTGGCCTCAGTCAGGAACCGATTGCCACCGACGTGGTCGAAATGGAAGTGCGAGTTGACCACATAGTTCACCTGCTCGGGCTCGTACCCAGCACACCGCAACTGGGCCGTCAGGCTCTGCGCTTCCGTCTGCTGGGGCAACTCGAAGGGCAGAACTCGGTTGACGTGCTCCAGGTCATAGCCAGTGTCGTACATAATAAGACCATCGGGGTGGTCGATCAGCACGCTGTAGACGGGGAACCGGACAGGAGTACCCACGTCGATGTGCCACACCACTTCGGATCGATCAATGACGAGCGACCCGCTGTCGAGCAGATGAACCTTCTTGGCAACCATTTTCCCCCTCTACCGACCTAGAGCGACTGCAGCGTATTACGCACGGCTACAAGACCCGCGGCAATCTCTGCGCGGCACGCCTTGACTTCCTCTTCCGTGTACTCGTACATACCACCGAGCGTCTTCATACCCAATTTTCCTTGGGCCGTGCGCTCAGTGATCATTGTCGAGACCTCGGCCGAGTTCGAAAGGTCCTTATTGAGGTACCCGGCGACACTCTGGTAAATATCAAGTCCCGCCATGTCTAGGAGACGCATCGGTCCGATGACGGCGAGCTTGTAGCCGATACCCCACTTGACCGCAACGTCCATGTCCGCCGCGGACACGATGCCGCGCTCGACCAGGGACACGCACTCCCGCAAAATCGCGTAAAGAATTCGGTTCTCGACGAAGCCGGGGACTTCCTTCTCCACCACCGCTGCGAAACCGATGTCGTTGATGGTAGCCACGAGCGCGTCACGCACCGCGTCAGAGGTTTTTTCACCGGGCACGACTTCGATCATCGGAATGAGGTGCGGGGGGTTGGACCAGTGCATGCCGATTACACGCTCGGGGTTTTTCAGCTCGAGCGCGATGTCGGAGATCGGGATACCCGAGGTATTCGTCGCCAAGATGACATCGGCGGCGGTGTACTCCTCAAACTTCGCGAATATCTCACGCTTGAGCGCGAGCCGCTCGGGCACCGCCTCGATGACGAGATTCGCACCGGTGACGGCCGTCTTCAGGTCCAACTCATAGGACACCGAACCACCTTCCGCCTTGGGGGCATTGACTCGGTCGAGTATGGTCAACGCCAGTTCGGTGGCGCCCTTGGCACGCTCCAACACCGCTGCGTCCACGTCATTAAGTCGGACCGTGGATCCCAGTCGCGAGAGCACGGCCGCGATCCCGGGGCCCATGGTCCCGGCGCCGACTACTGCAGTTATCTTTGGAACAGTCATATTGTCTCCTTTTGCTTAATTTATTTTCTGTTGTTGGATCTGTCGCCACACCCGTTCAGGCGTGAGGGGTAATACCTTCATATGGACGCCCGCGTCAGCAACGGCGTTCACGATGGCCGCCGGTATCGCCGCCAACACTCCTTCACCGCAGCCCTTCGCGCCGAAGGGACCGGGCCCATCCTCGTTCTCCACGATCGCGCAGCTCATTACTGCGGGTAGATCCTCGAACGAAGGTATTCGATAATCAAGAAGTGTGTCGTTCAACAACAGACCATTGTCGGTGTAGCGCATCTCCTCGAAGAGTGCATTACCGATCCCTTGGAGCGTTCCGCCCTCATCCTGGCGCTCAACCAACTGCGGATTGATCGCACGACCGACATCGGCCACACTGGAGGTGCGCAGCACCGTCACCACACCGGTTTCGAAGTCAACTTCCACCTCGGCGCCGGCAATACAGATCTCCCAAAAGACGGGTCCCTCCGCGAAGGAACCGCTGCCGCCGCGCGGCTGGATGCGACCGTGGCCGATCAACTCGCCGCCCGAGTAGCCAAAACGTCGCTGCACAAGTTCCTCGAAGGTGAGCGACTGCTCGGCATGACCGATGGTCCCGTCAGCCACCCAGAGCTCCTCCTTCGCTACGCCCAAGGTCAACGAAGCGGTTTCCAGTAGAGCCTCGAGGACGTCAAGTGCCGCTTCTTCCACTGCCTTTCCAGCGACGGTCGTCGAGCGGCTGGCCCCCGTTGATCGGTCATAGGGTGTGTACTTGGTGTCCGCACCCTGCACGTTTACCCGCGAGGACGGAATCGTGAGCACCTCGGCCGCGATCTGGGCCATCACCGTACGAGCACCCTGACCAACCTCGGTGGTGCCCACCAGCACCGACACCCCCCCGTCGGGTCCAAGTCGCACCGTGGCGGTTGATACCGGATGCGCACCGGCGGCGAGCAGGCCCACCGACACGCCCACTCCACGTCCCTCGGGTCGAGGAGCATCCCAGTCGATGGCGGCCGCAGCCTTGTCTAAGTCGCCGATGAGGTCGGCGTCCATCGGCTTGGCACCGGGACGGACTTCCTCACCGCGTAGCAGCAGGTTTTTGCGCCGGATCTCGACCCGATCAATGCCGAGACGTCGGGCCAACTCGTCGATCTGGGACTCGCCGATCCACTGCACGTGGGTCGCGCCGAAAGCCCGGTAGGAACCAGAGGGGCCCGTGTTGGTGTACACGCACTTCGCGCGCACCTCGACGGCGGTCCAACGATAGGGTCCGGGACCAGCGTCGCCGGCCGTGGCCGTGACGCGCGGCCCGTTGTCGGCGTACGCACCGGTGTCGAACCACATGTCGACCTCTCGGGCCAGCAACTGGCCGTCGGCGGCGGCGGCCGTGCGCATCCGACACTTCATGTTGTGCCGACGCGTGGTGACCATGGATTCGTCGACCCTGTTGAGGATCCGCACCGGCCGGCCGGCCTTCCTCGAGATCGCCACCGCGATGGGCTCCATTTTCGTGTACGACTTGGACCCAAATCCACCACCCAAAAATGGGACAATCACCTGCACGTTGTCGAGCGACACTCCGAAGAGCTCGGACACCTCTTGGCGCACAAGAAAGGGGTGCTGGCAGGACGACCACAAAATGATCTCGTTGCCCTTGTGGTGGGCAATCGTGGTGTGCGTCTCCATCGAATACTGGTAGACGGCGGGAAACTCATACTCGCCCTCGACGACCTCGGCAGCGCTGGCGAAGACTTCGTCCAGATCCCCACGCGCAAAGCCGTACTGATAGCAGATGTTGCCCTCGCGATCCGGGAGCGTACCCAAACCGTGGGCGAAGCCTGGACGTTGGGGTCCATCGTGGATGAGTGGGGCATCGGGAGCCAGCGCCGCGTCAAGCGAAGCGGCAACTTTCAACTCTTGGTAGCGGACGTCAATGTACGACAGCGCTTCCTCGGCGATCGCCCATGTCGTGGCCGCAACCACGGCCACTGGTTCGCCGACGAAGCGGACCTTGTCAATCGCCAGGATGGGTCGGTCCTTCAGCGCGTGCCCGTAGTAGGCGTCGAGGTCATCGAGGTCCTTCGCCGTGAGCACCGCGACGACACCCTCCATCTGCTCGGCCTCGCTCGCGTCGATACTCTCGATCAGGGCGTGTGCGAAGGGGCTGCGCAGCACTGCGCCGAAGAGCATGAACGGGGGACGCAGGTCGCCGGTGAACTCGGCTTTGCCCGCCAACTTGTCGCGGGCGTCAACCCGCTCAACGCTCAGGCCGACGGCGCTGCCCTGCGTCGCTGCGTTCGGCGGGGATTCGATGGCGACGTCGATGCCCATCAGTCATCTACTTGGGGATACTTATCGAAGACTTCGCTCAGTGCGTCGATGATCGAACGGTAGCCCGTGCACCGACAGAGGTTGCCGCTCATCGCCTCGCGGATCGCCTGCTCCGTGGACAGGTCGGTAGTACCGACCAGCGCCTTGGCAGTCAAGACAATCCCCGGCGTGCAGAAGCCGCACTGGACGGCAGCGTGGCGCACGAAGGCGTCACTGATCTCCTGGAAGAAGTCGGTGTCGGTGACCCCCTCAATCGTCTCCACGGTTCGCCCGTCGATGTCGCACGCCAGGTAGCAACAAGAACTGATCGGTGCGCCGTCCACCAGTACCGTGCACACTCCACAGACCTGCACCTCACACGACTGACGCACGCCGATCAGGCCCACCCGCTCACGAAGGAAGTCGAGCAGCAATTCGTTGTCGGGGACCTCACCTCGAAAAGTCGCCCCGTTGATTGTGGTGGCGATCTCCTTGGTCATTCGTGGTACTCCGGGGTAGCTAACGAGCGAATCCACGATTCCCAGTATTCGTCGAGAAAGCCGTCGCGATACTTCTCTTGGTTGATTCCTTTGAGTTGGTGATCTGGAATCGGCACGAAGTTACCCAGCGAACTGGCAATGGTCTGCACGCGCACCGCACGTTCCAGCGTGACCGCCGCAAGGACCGCCCAGCGAATATCTTCGCCAACGGCGAACATTCCGTGATTGCGAAGGAGCACCGCCCGCCGACCGCCCAAAGCCTTCGCTACCGCGAGCCCGTCGACGATGGTCGTCACCATGCCCACGGTCGCGTCGAAGAGTCCCACGCCGTCAGAGAAGAGCGCCGCATCGTGCGAAAGGAACGCGAGGGGCGTCGTCGTGGCACCGAGCGCCGTGGCGTAGAGGGCGTGCGTATGAATCGCCGCACCCACTTCAGGCCGTGCACGGTAGGCCTCGGTGTGCATGACCGCCTCAAGGTGCGCGCCCAACGCTAGATGGCAGTCGGGGTCATTCAAGTTGAGCATCATCACATCGTTGGGAGTCACGTCACCCAAGGCTTTTCCCTTGGCTTTGATGTAGATCTCGTTTGCCACCGGACCTCGAACACTGACGTGTCCAAGGGTCAGGTCCTCCTGACCGAAACGCGCAAGTATTCGACACACCGCAACTACTTGCTGGCGTGCCTCCTCCGCGGATTCCGGCGCGTGTCCCGAAAGCTGGTCAACTTTGTCGAAGATTGTCAACGTCTGGACTCTTGACGCTCGGTGGGGGGATAGTCGGACCACGGGAAGGTGAAGACCATTACGAGTTCCTCGTCACCGTCCACAACGATCGTGTGCCACGCACCAGCGGGGATGAAAATGGCGTCGTGCGTCGTGACGGCGATTTCGTCATCCTCGAGCCGGATGCGTCCGCTACCCGACACCACGAAGGCCAACTCCTCGGTCGAATGGGAAAGGTCAGAGGTGACGAGACCTGGTGCGAAGACGGAGTAGCCGAGGGCCGAGCAATTGTCATGCACGGTCGTCGCGTTGACGATGACCCGGGACCAACTGTGGTTTCCCAGATCGATTGGAGCGATCTCGTCGAGTCCGATCACTCGGGTCCCTGTTGACGTCATAGCTGCCAGACCCCATCCTTGATGATGTACTCGCCGGTGTCCATTATCTGGATCGTCGCGTTGAGTTGCACGCCGTCCAAGTGCAGGGAACTGTGGTTCTGCCCGCCTGGGTAGCAGTTCTGGTTATCGCCGAGGGCGAAGTGAGTTGTACCCTTGCGCCCCTTCTCCGAGGGCGATCCCAACGGCGCGAAGTCGCTGGTGCCAAAGGCGAACTCCCCAACGACTTCGGTGCCGGGCACGCCCGAGATGTAATCGAGCAGTCGTCTGGCTTCCTCGCCGCCTTCGATCGACTTGTACCGACCACCCTCGACGTGCCACGTGATGGGGTGCTCAACGTGTCCCGGGACACCTATACCGAGCATGTTCCCGTCGACGACGATCGTTCCCTCGGTTTGGGTCTCTACCGCGCCATAGGCGACCTCGCCCCAAAGAGGGACCGGGCCCATCATGGCGCCGCGCTGCTTCACCGGTACGACCTCCAGGGCCGGACGACCCTCAATGCTTACTTGGACATCGGTACCGGCCGGTGACGTGACGCGCACGCGCTTCTTGCCCTCCAGTAGACGGATCGCCGCCTGAGCGTTGGCGATAGTCAGACGGATATCCTCGACCGAGATCGCCCAGCGTCCGAAGCCTTCCTCCACCGAGCCGATGCGCGAGTGGTGTGCCACCGCCTCCTTGACGGCCGGCACGTGAGCGAACCGGTTCGCCCACTCCAGGTTCGTCATGATGATGATGTCGTCCGAGTTCAAGATCGCCGTGTGTAGGTTTCGCGGCGGCGCCATCGGAAACAGAGTGTCCTTCAGGGCCCGGCGGATCTGGGTGTCATTATTGACCACGATTGGCCACCCGCCCCGCTCGGATACGACGGTTGCCACCATATCCGCTTCTTCCTTGCGTCGGTTGTCGGTGATGATCGTGACGACTTCGTCCTCTTTGACCTCAAAACACACATCGACGATCAATTCCGCGGACTCGCGCATCTGTGCTTCGGTACGTGGTTCCATTTCCTCTGCCATGACTGTCTCCTTGTTCACTACTTCGACTGTGCTTCGAGCGTTTTAGCGGACGTGCGGAAGGACTTCATTTGCGAAGCGCTCCACTTGCTTGAACTGGTCCAGATCACCAAATCGACAGATGAAGTGATCAACGCCAGCGGCCTTGAACGTCTCTATCCACTCGATAATCGTCTCCGGAGGACCCACGGGGCCCCAATTAGATAGGTCGATGGACTTGCTCAATTCGGGATAGTAACTGGAGATGTACTGTCCGAAAGCGTCCTTCGCCTGCTCCTCGGAGTCACCGATATTCATTGTCACCTGGTAGGAGATGACGTAGCGGTCAAAATCCTCACCGAGTTTCTCGGCGGCAATCCGCAATTGCGCGAGCTGCTCAATGACTTCTTCAGGGTGCTCAGCGCGACAGCACGTCATCCAGCCGTCACCATAGCGAATCACGCGCTCACAGGATCGCTCGAGACGGCGGCGAGTAACGTCTTCGGGCAAGTTGCCCGTCAGACGAATGTTGGAAACGACCCACGTGGATGGCGGCTTCTGGATGGGCATGAGTGGTGCCATCTCTGTACCGGAGTAGAAGGCGACGTCCTCATAGGTGTAATACTTGCCCTTGTAGTTGACACTGCCCTCGGTCCACAGCGAGCGCAACACGGCGAGACCCTCTTCGAAAATCGTCGCCCGGTCCTTGAAGTCCAGTCCGAGCGCGGCAAACTCTCTCTGGACGCCGATTTCTGGATTGCCCATGCAGGCACCTAAGATCGACCGCCCGTTGGACAGGTGGTCCATCGTCGCCCACTCGAGCGCGAGGTACAACGGATTGCGCGTCGACGTGACCAGGCACGCTGTGCCCAGTTTCACGCGTGACGTGCGCTGGGAGAGCGCGGACATCACGTTCAGCGGTTCAAAGCGAGGCTTGGAGAACAAACTGTCGCCGACCCAAATCGAGTCGAAACCGGACTCCTCAGCTACCTCGCCGAGTCGCAGGAGATCGGCCAGTGCGTACACCGGCGCGATCAATGGTTCACGATTGTTGAGATTGACACCAAATTCCACTTCAGTACCTATTCCTTCTGACACCATCTGGCCAACCAAATTTCGGCGCTCGTAACTCTACTCGATGCAAGTTATCATAGTTAACGGTCAATTGTAAACAGATGACGGATGTTATTGTGGGCGCCTTTCTTCTATGAAATGAAGTGTTTTCCCTGGTATCTGGGTTAACGTTGACAAATTACAAGTGGTTGCCAACCGATCTAAGAGAGGCGGCGCAAGTGGAGACCGCATTTGAGAATCTCACGCTATGGCAGCGCGTCTACCAGCACCTACACGAGGAAATTCTCCAACAGCGTTTGGCGCCAGGTACGGAGCTGCGCGAGGCCGCGCTAGCCGAGGAGCTTGGCGTGAGTCGCGGTCCCATCCGCGAAGCAATCACTCGACTCGCCGCCGAAGGTCTCGTCACGGTACGGCCCCGTCACGGCACGGTCGTCCGTGAGCTCACCGCCTCGGACATGATTGACGCTTACCAGGTGCGAGAGGCGCTCGAGGCCACTGCCATACGCCTCGCGCTCCCCCGTCTCACCAAGGAGGACTTCGCACAACTCGAGAGTCTGACGGACCAAATGGCCTTGCACTCAGAAGAAGGTGATATCACGAAGCTCTTCAAAGCCAACGTGGCCTTCCATGAACTCATTTGCCAACTGAGCGGCAATAAGAAGTTAATGCTGGTGCACCATACGCTAATGAACGAGCTCGCGGTCTTTCAGGATCGGACACTTAGCCTTCGCGGCGGCAATCCCGCGAAGTCGGTCACGGAGCACCGCCAAATTCTGCAAGCAGCTCGAGATGGCGACATCGAGCTCGCGACCAGTCTTGCTGTGGCGCACATCCGAGTTCCCTCCGAGCACCTTGCACCTTCGTCGTCGCAAGTCGACGTCGAAGGTAACGCCCACGATTCCTGAGCCAGTTGCGTGATTGGCTACCCTTCAAATGCTCAAGTAATGAAAGGCAGGAGCTTCGTGGAAAACTTTCGTTCGCTGAAAGCCGGCACGGTCATCGCGGTCAAGGACTTCGCTGCATCCGTCGAGTTCTATAGCAACAAATTAGGTTTCGAAGTGGTCGAACGCTTCGACGATCCCCCGTACGCCTCGCTGAACGTGGCAGGATCGCGACTCTCCATCGCGGAACAAGGCCACCCTTCTCAAGACCTTCCCCACGTCGTATTGACGGCGCCGAGTAACCCGAACCAACCGAGTGCGCTCATCGTTGTCGAAGTGGATGACGCGGCCGCGGCCCTCGAAGAGTTCGCCTCGCGCGGTGTCACGCCCGTTGCCCCGGCATTTAATCCGCCCTGGGGCGGCAGCCGCTTCTTCGTCACGGACCCCGACGGCCACTTAGTCGAATTCGAACAGCCGACCTAACGCCGCGTCAGTGCCAAAATACCTCACGGGAGTAACGACGTTAGGAGGGCGACTTCAACCGGTCAGCGCAACAAGCTCGGCGAGTTTCTCCACGGGCATCATATAGTCGAGCGTCTTGCGGGGTCGTCCGTTGAGGCTTCGTTGGATTCTCATTAGGTCAGTCATTCCCCGGTGGAGACTCAGCAAGGAGCGACGGAAATCTCGTTGAGGCGAAAACGTTCTGTCGAGTGCCGCCGCAGAAGGCCGATCTTCTGCCAGGTCCATGCCGCGAGAAGAGCACAACCACCATTGCACCCCACTCAGTGCCATCCCCAATCATGCCCGCGGGGACGGCGCCAGAAACGATGGCCCGCGCATCGGCGTCACTCTCCCTAGCCAGCAAAAACTCATCGAGAAGCACCGCCGAAGTGCCGAGGTCACCGAACGCAGCGACCGGGCCCAGTTGAGTATCAGAGGTCGCTGAACTGCGGGGCTCAGTGACCCTGGCTCGATCAGCGATGAACGAGACGTTCACCTCAACTCCCCTGGCCGCTTTCTGCGATTGCATCTACACCCTCACGGCAGTGCCCGAACATCTATCTCGAACCAAAGGTCCGGCACCATTTCGCTGGGATTATGGGGCATGCAACCGACCTCTCCATAGGGAGGTCTTCGGCGAGGTAATAATTCAATCTTCGAGGATTTGATGTGAGGCCAAGGACTCGTCCCCGAGGCATCGGACCGTGATGTTCAACATCCGTTGGATCCAATCCATGTGCGGAAGCGCGCTCGAGCAGCTGGGTTGCGGCCTCCCGTCACTCCGGGTGCGTCACGAACCACTCTTCGAGCGGCATCACTGGACGCACGAGTGGTTCGATTTGTTCCGTGACGACAGTAGGCCGACGAAACACAAACGTGCAGCACTAGGCCCCTGCTCATTGTGAGCAACGAGGAACTTATAGCCGTCACCCTGGAAATGTTTGGTGAAGTGCTCCATGTAATCATTCTCGGATTCACCTTCGGGAATGTTGCTGCGCTCGAAGGTGACATACTCATATTCAAAGACTGGCATCGCCAGATGGTAACGGCCGTGAGACCCTGGAACGAAACGCGCAAGGGCGTTCCGCCTTGCTCAAAATGGGTCCCGCGATCGCCCAGAGTCAACCGAGACTTCTCAAACGAGCAGACCCACTCGATAACGATGTTGCGTGCAGGCAGGCAGATCCTTAAAACGGTCGGCGTACCGGATTGCCCGACACATTCGAAAGGTGACGGGCGCTACGTGGCTAAGAAACCATCGCGTAAGGAGCTGGTCTCGTTATTACTGTGTCGGTAATGGCGATGACAAACAGGGCGAGCGCCGGGGTCATAATCTTCAATCAACCGCTTCGCGTTTCCGCACCAACCAATTGGCAACGACGCGAAGCGCGACTGTAACTTTTCCGAAACAACGTCGCCTGGTCGACCATCGATGAACAGCGTGTAGATTGGCCCAAAATCATCACGTCCCAAACGGCTCTCTCGCTGAATTATGGTCAGCCCGCTAAACAGCCGGGTACTGCATCACTCGTTGAGGGAGTCGCAGTGATGCAGTACCACGGTCTTGACGCTCCAGTAACGATAAATCTGGAACGGGATGACATCGTTAAGCTCGCGCCGTTGTCCATATTCAACGAACGACGACCGGAATCTCGCTGAGGTCGATCACATTGTGCGTTGTGCAGCCGAGCAAGATACGCTTCCGATCAGTCAGACCGCGCGAGGCCAGCATGATCATGTCCCCCCGCGACGGCTCCCGAAAGGGTGGACAGCGCCACCCCGCTTGGCCCGCACTCCGGCGTCGGTGAACTTCGCAAACTCCTTGGCCGCTTTCAGCGCCCGACGAGCGTGATCCCACCGGTCCAGTCCCACTAGCACGCGTTCGTACGTAGTGCTCCCCCCTCTTCTTTCGACTTGCCTAGTTTCGATACTCGAACTACCACTGCGTTAATCAACGAGGCTCGCGTTGCACCGGCTCGAACCAATCGAGATGAACCATTCGCGATACGGGAACGAAGTGGTTCGCTCGACACGCGCGAATCTCCCGCCGCACCCGAACCCCGTCAGGACGTGACTCCGACCGCTTCGGAATCAGAGGACATTGAATCAGTGGACATCGGCCACACCTTGGCCAGGATCACGTAGAGTCCCCCCGCAACGAAAAACCCGACGACCCAAGAGATGTCGGCCCCACCGAGGTGCTTCACGAGGAATCCGGTGTAATCCACCTGGGAGACGAAGGGAATTTCGGCGGCGAACGCGATCAGGTAGGCCACTATGCCCCGCCATGCCCAACCGCCGTAAACGCCCTTCGAAGTGAAGAAGGAGGGGACGTCATATTTCTCGCGACGCACGATGAAGTAGTCCGCCAAGTTCACCGCGGACCACGGAATGAATATCACCAACAAGAAATCCAGGAAGTTCGACAAGTTGTTGACGAACGACTCGTACCCAATGATGGCAATCACCATGCCCACCAGCATCGTGAACAGAAACGGAACGATGCGGATGACCCTCGAGGGCTTGAGCTGCTTGAACATGTTGGCCAACGAGAGGATCTGAAAGCTCCCGGTGTAGGCGTTGAACGTGTCCGCGTTGACAAGGCTGAAAGCCATGATGATCAGGAGCCAGGGACCCGAGATCTTTGACACGGCGCCCACGGTGCTTAGCTTGGGCATCAGAGCTGTGATGTAGGCCCCGACGGTGCAGGCGAGTACCGTCGCCACCAGGTTGCCAAGGTAGATGCTCCAAAAGACTCGGACGGCGCTGACCTTCTTAGGTAGGTACCGCGAGTAATCCGAGACGAACGGGCCGAAACTCAGCATGTCGATGACCAGGAGTGCAACCCCGGCCCCGAAGAGTCCGAAGGTCGGTGCGTGCCACGACATCTCCTTGGCCGACGGCGCGCCGTACTTCACCGACGCTTGGATGAACAGGATCACGATGGAGGCGCCCACGATGACGGCAGTGAACTGCGCCACACGGTGGATCCAGCGATACCCATACAGCCCAATGATCACGGCGGGCACCGTCAAAATCACGATCCACCATGGAATCGAGAGATCTGCCACCAGGTTCATTGATTCGGCCTGGATCACCAGTTGCGCTGCAATGAACCCGAAATTGAGCAGGAACACCGCGACGAACAGGAACGACGAACCATAGAAGCCGAATTGGCCGCGACTCTGAATCATCTGCGGTACGCCGAGCTTCGGACCCTGGGTCGCGTGGAGCGCGATCAGGATTGCCCCGAGCGCAGTGCCGACGACGATCGCGATCACGGCCCACCAGAACGACAGCCCGAAGTAAATCAACACGCCGCCCAGCACCAGGTTGAAGACGTTGGTATTACCTCCGGCCCAAAGGGTGAACTGATGCCACACCTTTCCGTGGCGTTCGTTGTCGGGAATCACATCAATATGATGCTCCTCAAACTCCCCGAACATTGGTGTTGCATTCATCTCCGTCATCTAATCCCCCTGTTGTATTAATTGCTGCCGATTAGCCATTACATTGCAAAGAGTCGCGCCGCGTTGTCGTGCAGCACGGCCTGTACTGCCTGTTCGTCGAGGCCGCTGACCTTGACTTTCAGCATCTCGACCGACGGGTCGTGAAACGGCGCGTCGGAGCCGTAGAGCACCCGGTGACCGACGCGCTCCACCGCTTCAAGAATCTTGGAGTGCATGGGCATTCCGGAAGTCTCGAGGTAGACGTTCGGGTGCCGAGCGGCGACATCAATGGCGCCGTTGATGTAGATGATGTTGCCGTGACCCATGTGCCCAAGGATCACCTTGGCCTCGGGGTAGCGCACGATGAGCTCCTCGATGCTCCATGGCAACGTGAAAATCGGATGGCCGCAGTGGATAAGCACCGGCATGTCCCGCTCGATGAGCAGCTCGATGAGGGGATGGACGGCTGGGTCGTCAGGGTGGTAGCCGTCGAGCAGCGGGTGCATCTTCACCCCAAGAAACTTGGGATGGCTGAGAAACTCCGAAGCCTCCTTGACGAAGTCGGGCTGCTTGGGGTTGGCCCAGTAGAACCCGTACGCCGGCTCGACTCGCTCGACGATGTCGCGCACGAGTGCGTTGTCGGGATGAAAGACCATGCCGACATCGATGCCGTGGGTCACGAAGAGTTGCGCCAACTGCTCCTCGTTCTGACGGACGTTGAAGAGGGGGAAGTCCCCCACATGCATATGGACATCAATGGTCATCAGGCCGCCATCCCGAGGAGCAGTTGGGCGCCGACCAGCCACGTGTCGGTGGTGCGGACACATTGTTCTGAGTTAGTCGTCAACGTCAATTCCTCTCAAAGAGGCTTCAATTAAAATAAACTAGTTCATTTTCGACTGTCAACAATCGAATATTGTCATATTTCTTCCACAAGTGCCAAGGAAACAAAACCCAGTAACTAGTGGCATTCGGGACTCAACGCGAAGCGAGTTCGGCCCTATCGGAGGATCGACGTCACGACTCCGGGCTCGCGAAACCGCCAACCGCGTGTGGCGATTCCGCAGGGTCCGCCAGATTCGAACTATGGCCTCGAGTTTGACGACGCAGCTTGGTGTCGCCATCCACGGCGACGCGATTCACTCCGGGTGTGTCACAAACCACTCTTCGGGCGGCAACACCGGGCGCGCGAGTGGCGCGACGTGCTCCGTCACGTCGATGGGTCGACGGAACACGTACGTACAGTACTGGGCTCCCTCCTCATTGTGCGCGACGAGGAGTTGATATCCGTCACCCTCTAGACCCTGGGTAAAGTAGTCCACGTACTGACTCTCAGATTCACCTTCGGGAATATTGCTGCGCTCGTAAGTTACGTACTCGTATTCGAAAGCCGACATGACTGAATAGTAATCAGATCGAGCGACCCGCACGTAACGCCGAAGAGCGCTCCGAGGGTCAGCGCAATCGACGCGGCTGGCGCGGACGACGCCACATCAACGATGGTCACCTGGACGGGGCCGATGGCCTCGTGTTCCAGGTGGCATTCGCTCGCATCGACCGGAACATCGGTCGGCCCTTTGTTTGCTGCATCGCTCATTCTGCCCCCCCTGCTATCCACTGCCGCTATCAGGGAACGTCTTAATTCACCCACGGACTCACCGCGAAGGGGTTATCGACTCGAATTGTCCCCATCCAACGAAGCCAGCGCGGCCTCCACCGCTCCACCTACGTCTGCTGGAAAGCCCAGCGAGCGCAGCGAGCGACCCAAGGCGCTGATCGAAAGCACCGGCCCCATCGGGAACGCCGCAGGACCCATGTGACCGATTCGTAGCACCTTGCCTGAGAGTTCTCCCTGCCCACCCGACAACATGACGCCACTCTGTCGACGAGCTCGATCCCGGATTTCGAACTCGTCGAGACCATCGGGCACCTTCAGCGCCGTGACGGAGTCAGAACATATCGACACGTCCGACGCCCACAGTTCGAGTCCCAGCGCCTGAGCACCAGCCCGCGAGGCCCGGGCCGCTGCGCGGTGACGACGGTGAACCTGCTCGGGCCCCTCGTCTAGAAACTGCCGAAGTACTTCGTCGAGCGCGTTGATCTCCGACACTGACGGCGTGAAGGGGAAGTGCACGTCGACCAAGTGCGCGTCGCGCCAGTCGAGAATGCTGAGAATCGAGGCCCGCGGTGCGTTGGGATTGGACTCCATATGACGCCACGCCGCGTCCGACACGTGCAGCAGCGACAACCCGGGAGGTCCCCCCAAACATTTCTGAGGACCTACAACGACAATGTCGGCCCGCCACGCTTCAAAGTCGCAACACTCCCCTGCGAATGACGAGACCGCGTCCACCAGCAACTGGGCCCCGTGCTCGTGCACAACAGGACCGATGGTGAAGAGGTCATTGATGGTTCCCGACGGTGTCTCGCAGTGCACCACGCACACGACCGAGACGTCAGGACGATCCTGCAGAGCCTGGCGAACCTGGTCGGCGGTGATCGACGTGTTGTAGGGAACTTCAAGCTCGATGACGGCCTTCGCGTACCGACGCGCCCAGTAGCCGAATCCCTTGCCAAAGACTCCAGAAACCAAGTTGAGCACCACGTCGTCCGGGCCTATCAATGACGCGGCACTGGCCTCCAGGCCCAACACCGCCTCACCCTGCAGCACCACCGGTGCCGTGGAGGTGCCGAATGCCTGTTGCAGCCTTTCAACGGCTCGCTGGTAGAGGTCCAGGAACTCGGGGTCGTAGTGGTACAACACCGGGCGTGAAAGCGCCGCACGAGTGGACCATGACGCGCCGGAGGGACCGGCCGAAAGAGTGAAGACGTTGCCGTCGTCCGAGCGGACATAGGAATCCTTGTTCGGAGCCGTCACGGAGCCCACTCCACCATCTTCTCCACAATCTTCATTGACAACCCCCTCGGCTTGCCCTCTACTGATATCGACTCGACTCCACGACTGGCGACAGCGCCGTTATCGATATCCAAAGGGCAGAATTTGGATGTTACCTAACACAGTTAACCACCTCCTGTCAACAGATGACAAGATCACGTTACTTTCAAGCTTCGCGAGTGTCAGCGAACGACGACAACGGGGACCTCGCTGAGGTGGACGACCTTATGCGTGGTGGTGCCGACGAGGATGCCCTTCAAGTCGGTAAGTCCCCGAGAGGCGAGCACGATCACCGCGGCGCCCTACTCCTTGCCCTCTTCGATGATGTCCCCGGCGATGGCCCCCGAAAGGGCGGCTCGCACGACTCCCGTGGTCCGCAGCCTGGCGTCGGCGAGTTCCTTCACCGCGGCGTTCACCATGGCTTCGGCGGCCCCCTCGAAATCGTCCTCGAGCGGAGCGCCACGGCCGAAGGCGACATTGCCCTCGCGGATGTCCAGGACTCGCACGTCGGCATTAGCCAGCTTTGCCAACTCCTTGGCCGCATCCAGCGCCCGTCGAGCATGATCCGAACGGTCCAGTTCCACTAGCACGCGGTCGTACGTAGTGTTCCCCTCTTTTTCTTCGATCTACCTCAGAACCATGGAGCAGTGAAGAGCCCACGATCAGAACAGTGCACTGTTATGGCCGCAGAACGATCTTGGTGGCCTGATGGGTTCGAAAGGCCTCGTAGGCCTCGGGGGCATCCTCCAAAGAGAACCGATGTGAAATGATCCGGCTCGGATTGATTCGGCCGTCCAAAATCAGATTGGCCGCACGCTGACGGTCATCGGTAGGTGAGCCCATGGAAAATCGCAGCGTCGTCTCCTTGGCGAACATGCCGCCTAGGTCGATTGGTGCCGCCGGATTAAAGTGGGCACCCGCAACACTGACCGTCCCGCGGCCACGCACCAACTGGAGACCCAGGCGAAGCGCGGCCTCGTTGCCAGAGGCTTCAATGACTGCGTCAGCGCCGCGCCCACCAGAGAGTTCCGCCACCTTGGCCGGTGCCTCCTCCGGCACGCAGGTCCATGCACCCCACGATGTCACGAACTCGCGACGAGCCGCGTCGGGTTCGACTACGAGCACTCGATCGGTCTTCAACATCGATAGCAGGATCGCCAGGAGGCCCACGGGACCGGCGCCCATGATGACGACGACGTCGTCATCATGGAAATCAGCTCGCTCTACGGCGCGCATCGCGGTCGGCAGGATGTCGGCAACAAAAACGGCATTGTCGTCATCCAACTCCGATGGCAGTGGCCATAACAGACGGCCCGCGTGCGGCACCCTGACGCGCTCTGCCTGTCCACCATCGAGGCGCGGGTAGACCCCGGAGAACCCAAATAACGACATTGACTCGCACTGGGATGATCCACCTTCGCGACAAGCGCGGCAGTGGCCGCATGAAACGGTCGACGAACACACGACTCGAGTTCCGACCTTGAAGGGAACATCGTCACCTATTTTCAGCACCGTGCCGATGAACTCGTGCCCGAGGACCGTTCCCCATTCAAAGTTGGGAACGTGACCGGCGACAGGGAGTAAGTCGGCTCCGCAGATCGCCGAGGCGACCACGCTCACGACGGCGTCACCCGAATCTTGAACCTCCGGCTCAGCGACGTCGCGGACCTCGACGACATCAGGGCTCGCCGCGACCACCGCCCTCATCGGACTATCCCCTTGAAGCAACCCTCCGATTGGACGACCACAGCGAGCCGGTCCCCGACTCGCTGATTCACCAACGCTGTAGGGATCATTATCATTTCACCGCTTCCATTATCTCGCTCGCGAGTGTCCGATGACTGATCGAAATTCCAACCGATTTGAGACAACTGAAACGGCCACCGGACCACCCCTAATAACGAACGTGGCCACCGTCCACATTCAGCGTCGAGCCAGTGATCCACGCAGCCTCCTCAGACGCGAGGAAGACGACGGCCGGGGCGATATCGTCGGGCGAGGCGTGCCGCTTAATGGCCTGCAGCATTTCCACGAAGTCCAGGGAGTTGGCGTGCGGGCTCGCCATCACACCGTCCGAAGCCGTCAAGCCAGGGGAGACGGCGTTGACGGTGATGCCGTAGCCGCCGAGCTCCGTGGCGAGCGCCCGCGTGAACCCGATCACGCCACCCTTCGAAGCGATGTACGCCGACATGTTTGGTGTACCGGCGAAGAACGCGTTAGATGCGATATTCACGATGCGTCCGTAGTTTCGCTTGCGCATCTCGTCCGACGACGCGCGGCACATGAGGTAAACCCCGTCGAGGTTGACCCTCATGATCCGACGCCACTCAGCGAAGTCCACATCGTCCCACGCAGTAAACGGCACGATGGCGGCGTTGTTCACCAGAATGTCAACTTGTCCAGTTCGCTCAAGCACCGACTTGTGCAGCGCGGCCACCGAGTCCTCGTCGCCCACGTCAACAGTGACGGCGAAACTGGAATTCCCCAACTTAGAGGCCACCGCTGTCGCGCCTTTGCCATTCGTGTCCGCCACGACAACTGTGGCGCCTGCCGCGGCCAACTGCGTGGCGATCGCCGTGCCGATTCCCTGCGCCGATCCCGTAACGATGGCGGTGCGTCCCTTGAAACTCATCACCGCTCTTCTCCCCGGCTACGAGATCCGCGTTGTGTTCGTTGCTTCTAGCTCACAACGTCGCACCATCTTCCCGAGAAGTTAGCATCGTCAACCACTAACTGTCAACAACCAATTGAGAACTTCGCGATTACTGGATTTCCTTCATTGGCAGGTATTCCTCGTCTGACTAAGGAACCAAGGGGGTGCTTCGAGGTGAGGATCGAGAGGACGTCAGTGTGGCGACAACACCGCCAACTTTACGTAGGCGTGAACCTTGGGGCGGATATTGATCGAGATGCATACGACCGATCTTCACCACGGTGAGGTCCTGAACGACCCAAGTCTTGATTCGTGCTTCTTTCTTGTGAAGGACTCGCCGCGCGTCCCGTGACCGTCGGGCCGGTGGGGCCGCAATCGCATTGGGAATACCAGCACAAGGAGCATCAATCTCCACCACATCGTCAACCAGTGGTGAGCGCGGCCAACTTTTCTGCGAAGTGAGTTCAGCGGATCGTTCAGTCAATTGGTGTGACGCAGGGTGCCTCAACCCAAGCGCCGGTTTCCTGAGTCCAGTGGTGTCCAAGACGCGCAACTCCATCATCGCCGATCACGTGACATGTTCAAGGCGAGAACGGTGTCCTTCACTCTTGATCAAGCTCGACTTACTTCTTGGCGAGCCAGTGTCCATGGATGTCTAATCCTCGTGCGGTCACCGGGCGAAAGTAACCTCACCGAGAAGAGATTCGCTGTTCGCATCCCGTGCTGCGAAGATGGTGCCGATGAAAAGCAGACGCAGACTACAACAAAGTTTCTCGCCGAACTTGCGCCAGAGAGCGAAGCGGAACGGGTGAGCGCGGACGCCGCAAAGTCGACCGACGAGGTCTCAATGGTGGGTGACGACGGGGTGTCGATCAGTGGCATCTGGAAATCCTTCACGAACAGGAACGAAAACACGTCAGCCATCGAGGACGTCAACTTACGCATCCGTCGAGGACAGTTCGTAACCCTCATCGGGCCGAGCGGCTGCGGCAAGTCCACACTGCTGCGCATCGTCGCCGGCCTTCTCAAGCCAGATCGTGGCTCCGTTTCAATCTTCGGCGAAACAGTTAGTCACGCAACGCAGTCCAAGCACATAGGTTTCGTGCCCCAGACTCCGGCCCTACTACCTTGGCGAACGGTGCTTGAGAACGTCCAACTTCCGCTCCAGGTCAACAAGCGCTACGGCGGCGGCGATCGACGACCGAGCGCACCTCGTGAATTGCTCAAGAGTTTCGAATTAGGCGACGTGTTGGATCGTCGACCGCAAGACCTATCAAGAGGCATGCAGCAGCGGGTTGCGATCGCACGGGCCTTCGTCTTTGATCCGATGATCCTACTCATGGACGAGCCATTTTCGGCCCTCGATGAGTTCACGCGCGAAGCACAGCGCCGCGGGCTGTTGGAGTTGTGGCAGTCAGACCAAAAAACAGTCTTGTTCGTCACGCATTCGGTAACTGAAGCGGTCGAACTCTCTGACGTCATTGTGGTGATGTCGCCACAGCCGGGACGTGTCCAAGCGATGATTCCCGTCGATCTCCCCCGACCACGTGACAACTTCGTGGAGAACTCGGAGTCATTCCACATGGTTGAAGTCGAGGTACGCCGAGAACTCCGGCGCACCTCGAGTCAGCTCGAATGATGAACAACCCGGCGGACAACTGGCAGGACGAGCGTGTGAGTGCCAGAGCGAATCGATTACGCGGCCTGAAGATGCAGATATGGATACCACCAATCGTGGGATTCGGACTCATCATTCTCGCCTGGCAACTTTACGCGGTCCACAATCCGTACATCATTCCGACTGTCCCACAAATCGTCGACCAGTACCGTACCCAACCTGGCCTGTATTGGCACGACACGCTCGTCACGCTGCAAGAAGCGGTCGTCGGTGCGTCGTGCGGCATGGCGGGCGCGTTCCTGCTCGCAATCCTCATGAGCCGCGTGCGCGTGCTCGAGCGTGCGTTGATGCCACTCGCCGTCGTGCTGAACGTCACGCCAATGGTTGCGATCGCGCCCGGCCTCGTAGTCGCATTCGGTTTCGGATTCACACCCAAGTACATCATCGCCGGGATGATCGTCTTCTTTCCGTTTCTTATCAACTCCCTCATCGGTTTGCGTTCACCGGATCCAGAGGTCCTCGACGTGTTCACCACGCTTCACGCGTCGTGGTGGGAGGTGCTCTGGCATCTGGAACTACCGACGAGTCTGCCCTACCTGTTCGCCGCCGCGAGAATCTGTCTGCCACTTTCGCTCATCGGCGCAGTGGTCGCTGAGTTCTCGGCTGCCGGTCAAACAACCGGCCTGGGATCACTGATCGAGACCGCCGCTAACCAAGCTGATCTCAAGGCCGTGTACGCCTCGGTGGTAGTGCTCGCGTTGCTCGGTGTTGGCGTAACGTTCGTTGTCGTATTGTTTCAGCGACGGCTGCTCAGTTGGCACCACTCGAGCCGGTCAAGGTCACAGTGAAGATTGCACCATAATGATTGGCAGCCAATGAGGGTCGTTCACTGAGTGTGCGACTCGGCGCGCCGCAGAAGCGTCCATTTGCTCGCTCCTTGACGACTTCTTCCAAATCGGCCAAGAAATTATGTTAAACACTCCATACCAAAACGAGAGGACATCCTATGAAGGTAAGCGGCCCAACAAGAACGCCGCGAGCAGCGATGTTTGTGCTGACGCTGATCATGGGCACGGCCCTCATGACTGCCACGACCACTTCGGTGGATGCGGCGTCCTCGAAGGACAGTGCCGGCACGGGGCTGCTGAGCGCGTCGCGGTGTGCCGCGAACAAGGCAGCGGGAACGATCACCTACGTCTCACCGTTCGGTTTCGACGCGTCCGCCGGCATCATCGACGTCTTCGCGGCTGAAAAGCTCGGCTACTTCGCCGACATGTGCCTGAACGTTGGGTTCGTTACCAACGCCTTCGACACCAACGAACTCGTCTCGTCGGACAAGGCGCAAGTGACGAATGAGGGCAGCGCGGCCGACGTCCTCCAGGCGATCGCCGGCGGCGCGCACATCGTGGGAGTCGAAACCGCTGGCAATACGAGCGACTACGCGATCATCACCAATAAGTCGATCACCTCGCTCAAAAAACTCGACGGAAAGACCCTCGGTTACTACACCGTACTGCCGGTCGTGCTCCGCGAGATGCTCAGCGCCGCCGGCGCCAAGATCTCGACGATCAAACTCATCGCTGACACGAACTACAACCCAACCCAGATCGCCCAGGGAACGCTCCAAGGCCTCCAGGCCTACCAGTCGAACCAGGTGATAACGCTCAAAGCCGCGAAGGTCCCGTTTCACGAATTCACACCGCAACAGTTCAAGATCGCGGGGACATACAACGTGATGACGGTGAACGCAACGTTCCTGAGCAAACACCACCAGGCGGTTGCCGACTTTATGCGCGCGGACCTGCACGCTCTCTCCTACTGCATAAAGCACGCGTCCACGTGCGTCGGGATCGAAGGCACCTACGCAAAGGCGGCAGGCGCCCAATTCGTGACGGCCCACGAAGACGCGGTGTGGAAGCTCGAGAGAAACTTGACCTTGTCCAGCCGCTTGCCCGGCAAGGGCCTCGGCGTCCAGACGTACGTCGAGTGGAAGCCAGAGTCAGCCGCGCTGCTCAGGTGCGGCGTCACAACCAAAGTACCGAAGCTCGCGTCCTCCGAGGACGTGTCGCTAGTGACGAGCTTGTACAAGGGCAAGACCCTCATCTGGCCGTAAGCGCAGGTGCCGAGTGGGAACTGACCCCTTGAATCCGCCCTGTACTGCTCTGGTCATCTACGTACTGACTAGCCAGCGACTCGGAAAAGGCGTTCCTCCACCCAGGACCATTCTCTAACTCATTGGGCCAGATTGCTGCTCCACGATCCCGCCCATCGCGCCAGGCCAGGTCTCTGACTGGTAGGACTGCTAGTATTGTCATTTGGTTTACTATAGGGTGTTGACAACTGACAATAATGGCTCTCCTCCGACGGGTATCGCGTCTCGTAGGACACATTCGAATCAGTTCCTCCCGTACAGATAAGGACGATCGGCAATGATCATTGGCGTGCCAACGGAAGTAAAGAAGGACGAGAACCGGGTCGCACTCACTCCGGCTGCGGTGCGAGAACTGACCGGCGCCCATCATAAAGTACTCATCGAGCGCAGTGCCGGCGTCGGTTCATCGATCAGTGACGAGGACTACGTCGCCACCGGTGCCACGATAGTCAACAGCGCCGACGACGTGTGGGAAGCAGCCGAGATGATCTTAAAGGTCAAAGAGCCGATTGCCGTTGAGTACCCCCGCCTGTCGGCACGTAAGAACCAGGTGCTCTTCACTTACCTGCACCTAGCCGCCGGCAAGGAGTGCACAGACGCCTTGGTGGCGGCGAAGAACGTCGCGATCGCCTACGAGACAGTGCGCCTTCCTGACAATTCCCTACCCCTCCTAACGCCCATGAGCGAGGTCGCCGGCCGCATTGCCCCCATGGTCGGCGCCTACCACCTCATGCGCCCGAGCGGCGGCGGTGTGCTGATCGGCGGTGTGCCCGGTGTGCAAGCGGCCAACGTCGTGGTCATCGGTGCCGGCGTGGCCGGCCTCGCCGCGGCCACGATCGCCGTAGGACTCCACGCCAACGTCAAGATCCTCGACCGGAACCTCGGCCGGCTGCGCCAGGTCGATCACCACTTCGACGGACGCCTCCAGACCATCGCTTCCTCAGCCCACGCCGTCGAAGCGGCGTGCCTCGACGCCGACATCGTGGTCGGCGCGGTGCTGATCGTCGGCGCCAAGGCCCCCAAGCTCGTGAGCAACGACCTCGTCGCCCGCATGCGCCCAGGCTCGGTCCTGGTGGACATCTCAGTGGACCAGGGCGGCTGCTTCGAGGCGACGAGGGCCACCACACACTCAGACCCGATCTTCGAGGTCAACGGTTCGATCTTCTACTGCGTGGCCAACATGCCGGGTGCCGTGCCGTACACCTCCACCTACGCGCTCGCTAACGCGACCCTGCCTTTCGTGCTGGAGCTCGCCCGCGAAGGTTGGCGCAAAGCCGTTCTCGCGGACGACGCACTCGCCGAAGGTGTGAACGTGGTGAGTGGCGCAGTGACGTACGGACCGGTCGCCGAGGCGCATTCGATGACCTACACGCCGCTACTGTCACTCCTATAGATCAAGCTGCAACCTTCCCCTACGTTGGTGAACATTCGGCACACGCGAATGACTTCTAAATTGCGGGGGTTGAGAAGAACCACAAACCAGAGGCTTCCACGTAGCACGGTAATGTACGTGGCACCCAATTAAGAGCGTCGACCATTTTTGGAATCGGTTCGACTTGACGAGGTTGCTGTTTCCCACGCGACCAGAACCTCGGGAAACTCTTCCAATGCGCGCCTATTAGTCGTTCGCCTCAATGTCCGGGTTCTCACCGGCATGTACGATCTCGCGGATTCAGATGAAAGAGGGAGTCGCGCACTTGGCCGACGAGGCGCTGGCGACCGAGGATGCGATCACGCCGTCGACGAGACTCGACGTCATCGTCGAGATGACCTCGAGACGACGCGAGAGAGCTACCGACTCCGAGACGGTGCGCGGCGTTCCCGGGCCAGAAAGTCCTACGAGAAGGTGGCGCTAGCCACGGACCTGCAGCAGACTTGGACACCAAGCACGTGTGTCTGTTTTCAATGCCCATTGACATCCCAGAATATGACGGGGACGTGGACCCATCGAGAATTGACACTATTTGGGGTCCGTACCGTTTTGTGTTACGCGCAGACGGTGCCGGTCACTCGGCTGATTCGCCGAGGAATAGCCGGGCAAGTTCATCGCCATCAGCGAGTAGATGCGCCGGCCTCGTCACCTTGAGGCGCCCGTCAACCATGACGTGCACCTCGGACGACACCGCGATCGCCTCGAGGGCGCGCTGCTCGACGAGCAGGACCGCTACCCCGCTTCGGCGCAGTTCGTCGACGTGGGTGTTGAGCACGAGCGTTGTCATTTCGGGCGAGAGCCCCGCGGTCGGCTCATCAAGCAGCACTGCCGAAGGCCCCGGCATTAGAGCCCGTCCGATGGCGAGCAGCTTGCGTTCGCCGCCACTCAACTGCCCCGCGGTTCGCGAGAAGAGCTTGCTGAGAAGGGGGAAGATAGCGAGGACCTCTTCGACACGGCGTCGGGAGTCGCGCTTGGCGAGGCTGTAGCCGCCGAGCTCGAGGTTCTCCTTCACCGTCAGTATTGGAAAGACGTCGTCGAGCTGGGGGACCCAGGCGAGTCCACGGCGCACGAGGTCATTACCCGCGGTTCGTGAGATGTCTTCTCCGTCGAGCGTGATTTGGCCCGAAATCAGTTGGGCGTCGCGAGTAACGGCGCGCAACAAAGTGGACTTGCCGGCGCCGTTCGGCCCAACGATACAAGACACCTGCCCTGAGCGCACCGAGAGCGAGACGTCTTCGATAACCGCCGCTCCGCCATAGCCCGCGCTCACCTTTTGCAGGACGAGCGCAGCGACCGACTCGTCAGTACTTGTCAGCACATCTGGCCCCGCGGCCTCAGCCGTTTTGTTCGTGTCAGCCGACAAGGTAGGCCCGCCTGACTTCGGGGTCCGCGCGGAGTTCGTCCATCTCGCCCTGCATGAGGACCTTTCCCTGAGCGAGCACCACTACGGGACTGCATAGTCGATCGATCAGTCCGAGTTCGTGTTCGATAAGGACGACCGTCATGCCTTCAAGACGGAGGTTCGCGATCAGCTCCTCAATCGGACCGGCGAGCGTCCGGCTGACACCCGCCATTGGCTCATCGAGTAGCAGAAGCCGAGGTTTCGCCATGATCGCCCGACCGATCTCGACGAGGCGTTTTTGGCCGCCGCTCAGATCGCTGGCGTAGGTGTCGCCGTGAGCCGAAAGCCTTAGGCGCCCGAGGATTTCGCGCGCTGCCTCGACGTGCTCGCTCTCGGTGCGCTTCCAACTTCGACGCGCGAAGAAGCACGCTCGAATGGACTCTTCGCTAGATGGCGGCACCCCGAGAATGAGGTTCTCAAGCACTGTGAGGTGCGGAAAGACGCTCGCACTCTGGAACGTTCGGATCACCCCGCGTCGGGCTACCTCGTAGGGGCGCAGGCCCGCGATGTCCTCGCCGTCGAGCAGAATCCGTCCGCGGTCGGGGCGTATCGCGCCGGCGACCATCCCGAGTACCGAGGACTTGCCCGCCCCGTTCGGTCCGATGAGTCCCGTCAGTGAGCCGCGCGGCACCGAGAACGACACTCCGTCAACGGCTCGCACTCCGCCGAAGAACCGTGCGACGTCCTCGATGACGAGGAGTGGCTCGGTTGCGATCGCTCGTGTCGACTCAGACATCGAATGCTTCTCGCACCGGGGAGAGTTCTTCGCTGAAATCGGGGGGCGCGGCGCGCCCGGGGACGGGGAACCGCCGTCTTCGTTCCGGGAACATCCCCTGCGGGCGGATCCACAAGAAGGTCAGCGTCAACGCGCCCGTGATAATCCATTCGAGCGACGCGATCACGGAGGGATTTAGCGTGATCGGTAGGTATTCGACAGCCTGCTGCACGCCCACACCGACGACCGCGGCGCCGATTGCGACCCCGAGGAGCGAGCCCCTACCGCCGACGATCACCGCGGTGAAGAACACAAAGGTCTCGGGATAGAACCAACCGTTCGGCGCCCACGCTCCGATGAACTCGACGAGCAGGGCGCCCGACAGCCCAGCGAGGACGCCGCCGATGATGAAGACCTGCATGCGATGGCGGTTGGCGTTGCGACCAAGCGCCTCGATGGCCCGATCGTTCTCCCGCACCGCACGCAGCACACGCCCGTAGGGCGAGTAGACGAGCGCGTACATGATGAATCCAACAACGATCATGCACGCCACGCAGAACGCGACAAAGACCCAGATCTGTGTTTGGCGGCTCGCGTGGATGAGCGACACCATGGGATTTGTGACGAGCGAAATCCCCGCCGGACCGTTAAAGAGGCCTACCTGAGCTGACACGACGGTCGTCGCGATGACCGAAACGACGAGCATCACCATCGCTTGGTAGTCCGACCGCAGCCGCCGCAAGCTGATGAGTCCCACCACACCGGCGAGGACTCCGCCGACGACCATCGCGCCGAGGATCGGAACTGGAAACGGCAGATGCAATCCCACGATGTACTGCTGAAAGCCGCTGCTCGTGCTCGCCGGGCCGAGGCTGAGCACCGCCGCCGTGTAGGCGCCGGCTGACTGGAAGATGATGAAACAAAAGTTGAGGACTCCGGTCACCCCGAACTGGAGGTCGAGTGCCCAGGACGCGATGACGTTTACGCAGATGTAGGTGCCGAGGGTCGCGAGGTAGAGCTGGGTCGCCGCGCTCATCCTACGGCCGTTCGTTCGCTCGAAAGTTGGGAGAAGATTCCCTGAGGGCGAACTAGAAGCACCACGATGAGAATCAAGAACGCGACCACGTTCTTCAGCTCTGCGTTCCAGTACGCGGCGGCGATCTCGGTCGAGATCCCGACAACCAGAGCCCCGACCACCGCCCCTTCAGCCGAGCCGACGCCACCGAGGACTGCTGCGGCGATCACGATGATGAGGAACGACGAGCCCGTCGTGGCCCCGAAAGCACCCGTGTCGAGAAAGAGCGCTACGGCGCCGATGCCCGCCATCACCCCAGAGGCGAACCATGCAGCGGCGACCACGCGCCTCGTTGGCACGCCGCTCGCGCGCGCCAGCGATGAGTTCACCGAAAGCCCACGCATGGCGGTGCCGAGACGGGTGTACTTGAGCCCGACATGCGTCAGGGTCATCAAGACGATCGCAATCGCGATCACGATGAGCTCTTGGGTGGTGAGCAGCATGCCCCCGATGTCATGGACTCTTTCGAGCGGGACGTTGTAGGAGTAAAACGACGGACCGACCACGGCCTGGATCGTGTTGTCACAGATCAGGCCGGTCGCGATGGTGACGATGACCATTCCGAAGCGGCTCAGTCCGTGGCGGATGAAGCGCGAGAAAATCAGCCAGTTCATGAGGACCGAGATCACGCCACCACCTAACGCCGCAATCGCCATGGAGGACCAGATGTTCAGTCCAGCGTTGTTAAGGCCGTACGCGATAAACCCCGTCGCGGTCATCACGCTCCCGTAGGACAGATTGAAGACGTTGGTGACGCTGAACTGAAGCGTGAAACCGACCGAACTTACTGCGAGGATCGCGGCGGTCACGATACCGAACCCGATCGCCGACGCGAACTCACTCATATAAGCAGCACCTGGGTACTTTTTCGAACAGCGTCAATTGGCACCGCCGCGGGTCAGATCGCTGCCTTGATCTCTGCGGCGGAGAGCCTCGAGATTATGTGCCAATTGCCGTTCTTGTAGCGCTCAATGGCGAAGCCCTGTCCAGCGTTGTGCCAGCGGTCAAAGATGATTGCACCGGACGCACCGGCGTACTGAATGTGCTTACCCTGCGCGAGCGCTTTCTTGCCAGCCGCGTAGGTATGCACGACGACCGCCCCTGCTGAGGGGTTCGTCACCTTTGTGATGTAACGGTTGTAGACCTTTGGGGAGGACGAGTGGGCCATATCCATCGCGAGCGCCATGATCACGACCGAGTCGTAGTCCGCGACCGAATATGGGTCCGACTCCCACTGCAGGGGCTGGGGGACCTTCTTCGCAGAGGCCTTGAGCGCCCCGGTGTAGGCCTTATAGGCCGGCGCATTGGCTGGCTCGTAGGCGACGACGGCGTAATCTTTCGAGTTCAGCGTCGATTTTCCGATCGCGCCGATGACGGCCGTTCGCCAATTGGGTTCTTGGGAGACCGGGTCGGTGATGAGGCTAGGCACCGTGCCGAGCTGCGCGAGTTCTGAGAAGTAGGTCGCGCTGGTCTGCGGGTCAGCCTCAGAGATGATCGCCTGGGGCTTGGACGAGACGAGCTTTTGTACCTCGGAACGATAGGAGAGTTGGCCAATCGCAATGGTCTGATTCGCGACGAGCTTCAGATGGATCTTGCCCACACCCAAGATCGCCGCAGGGGCTGATCCCTGAGCCGATGAGTCATTACCAAAGACGGTCGCGACCTTCGTGAAACCGAGCTTCTTGGCCGCCGCCGACATCGCGGCGCCCTGGGCCGAGTCCGGCGAGAGAATCCGCCAGAAGTACGACGCCGTCGAGTGGTCGAAGGATGCCTCTCCGGTAGTCGAGAAGATTGGAATGCCCGCCTGTTGGAACAGTGGAACGATCGCAGTTGCGTCATCGGAGCCGCCGCCCAGCACGCCGACGAGGGCGCTCGTCGAGGCGATCAGTCGGTTCGCGGCGGGAACCGCGTCGGCCGGGTCACCCTTCGCGTCAGTCGGCACGCAAGTGACCGGGTGTCCGAGCACTCCGCCAGCCGCGTTGATAATGCGTTCGGCTGGGAAGCAGCCCGCCGCAGCCTCGGGGCCGTACGCGGCGTTCGGGCCAGAGTAGTCGTGGAAGATTGCGAACTCGAGCGTGCTCGAACTTTTATGGGCCGCTTTCGAGGAACCCCAGGCCGGCGCTATCGCCGACGACATCGCCAAAATGAGTGCGCTCGCACCCACGGTCGCCATCCTTGTGGATATTTTCATAATTCCCCCCGCTCTCGTGCCGGAACTTACGCTACGTACAGAGCCGATAGGCTAAAAAATCAGCCCATTGAACCTCATCTATGGAAACATATCACAGTTATCCTTCAACTGTCGACAAACTTGAGTTCTGCGGAGCATCTGGTGCGGGGTAACGGGATCTCGTATACGGCGGGCCCCATAGTTAGGTTTCAGCCCGATAAATACGGGATCTCGGTTATACCAGGCTGAGAGGGTGGCTGACCAGCGCTGGTCGATGCGCCACCGGGTGTTCGAACTTGACCGGGTAACGCCAGCGTAAGGAAGCAGTTATGGCGACCACGCCCCTTCCTCAGTCGTTCACCATTGTTACACACGATAAGCACTCCGAAGTCCCGTTGACCCACAACGAACCGGTTCCCCAAGCGCTCGGCCTGCTCGACCATTTCGGACTGTAGGGCAACCTCGGGATGAGCCTGTTGGACCTTGCCGGCGTCAACTTCGTGCGGCAGCCCAACGGACCTGCACGCCGGAGATCTCGCTCTCTGCGGGGATCGCGGCGAGCGTGCCCTACACGATGCCGGGCACGCTCGCGGTCGCCCTGACCGGGGTCGCGGGGACCCGCACTGGGGCGCCGGCGCTGAGTTGCTCACGCGAAAATAGTGAACCTTGAAGCAGCCGTCGGCTCGATGAGACGAGTCGCGTCGCCGAGCGACAACGCCGCGATGGCGTCATTCAACTCACCGCTACAGAACAACGACCTCGATACGAGACACTGGCAATCGAAAGAGGAGTTGCAACTCGCCATCGTGAAGTGGACCGAACTGACGCATCACCACCGACGTCGCCAACGCGCCCTACCCAAGATGACGCCGATCGAATTTGAAGCACTTGGCCTCGCATTGACAGCCGCCTAAATCTATGGACCCAACCTGAGACCCACAACGTCGCCAACCCTCACGTCGCGGAGATTAGCGGTTGTTCACGGTGCCTGCGGTGTAAGCGTGGGCCCATCGTGGGCGAGGTGTCAGTAAGCCTCGTACGGCAGGCTGCTGAGACCGAGCCCGATCATCAGCGTGAAAAGACGAGACCGAATCCACCTGTGCATGCTGATTGCTTAGATCGTGTGATGCGTTGTGGGTCTGTTGCACTCGAGCCACACCGAGCCGAGCGTCCAACGTTGCTCTGTGGCTACGTTTCAGCGCCGCCGCACGAACACTGCTCTAGGCTCGCCGCAGGAGGCATTATGCACAGCGAACACTGGAAGTTAGAGCCCGAGGCACACGACTACCCCGCGGCCGCTACCTATCTCAGTTTGGTCGGCGACGTCTCGCTCGCCAGCGCGATCGCCAAACTCTTTCAAGGTGCACCGACGGTGATCTACGAAGCCAAGGATCTGCTTCGAGCGAGCCAGCTGGCGCTACTACCACGCGACAACGTGCACGTCGCGAAGGACTTAGGGCAGGTACGCAACGGTCACAAGCTATCTCCCGTTTTGATCGTGCGAGGAAAGTTCCTTAAAGGTCGTCCGCTGGTGGTGGCCGACGGTTATCACCGCGTCTGCGCCAGCTACTGGATCGACGAGAATGCACAGATTCCCTGTCGCCTGGTGGACGCGCCAAGCTAATCAGTTAAGAATTGGCTAAGCGAACGCTCTGGTGGTCGCTGCCCAGACTTCGTTACCGTTCTCTCTTTATACTGAGCAACGAGCCACGGCACCGGAACAACCGGTCGCCAAGTCTGATCACTGCCGTCGTGACGCTCTCGCAATTGGAGACCATCGAATGAAGTTTCTACGAACGGCCGCTCTGGGCGCTGCGCTCAGCACCCTCGCCTGGGTCCTGCCCGCATCAGCGAGTACGCGGTCCGCGTTTCTAAGCGCGAAGGAAGCGGTGTTGCCCAGCGGAGCGCTCGGACTGCCCCAGGGTTACCTCCCCGTTCTCTCGTGCGTGTCCGCCGGGAACTGCGTGGCTGGCGGTGGTTACAACAACGCCAGCGGCAATGAGAACGGTCTCATTCTGAACGAGGTGAAGGGCAGGTGGACGAAGCCCATCACGCTCAAAATGCCGGCGGGCGCCGCGTCGGCATCCGGCGTCATGATCTACGGCCTCTCGTGCAGCACCTTTGGCAACTGTGCGGCCGTCGGGAGTTACCAAGACAGCGCGGGTGACGGGCAAGGTTTCGTCGCGAACGAGGTCAACAAGTCCTGGAAGAGAGCCACCGAAGTGACGTTGCCCACCAACGCACTCAGCGCCGGCCAAAACGCTGTCGTTCGCTCGGTGATCTGCTCGTCGGCGAGGAGCTGCAGTGCCGTTGGTAGCTACTTCGACAATAAGTCCTTACCGAACAACCTAGGTTTCGATCTCTCGGAGATCAACGGCACCTGGAACGTCGCCCAAGAGATCTCGGTCAGCTCAGTCACCAACGCCAACCCCTTCCTCACCATGAGCCAGATCGCCTGTGCGTCAACGGGCAACTGCGCCGGCGTGGGTTCGTACATCGACGCCAACGGCGTCAATCAGGGACTCCTCGTTGATCAAGTGAAGGGTGTCTGGTCGCCGGGCGTTGCCTTGAGCCTTCCGGCCAACGCCAGCGCCTACGCCGACGCGTCGCTCAGTGAAATCGCTTGTGCGAAGGGGGCCTGCACGGTCTTTGGAACGTATCTCACGAACACGGGCGCCCTCGAGGCCCTCAGCGCCAACAACGTTGGTGGCCCGTGGGGTCGCGCGAGTGAAATAACCATGCCCGCGGGGGCGGCCGTCAATCCCCACGTCTTTCTCTATGGATTTCTCGGCATCTCTTGTGCCAGCGCGAAGAACTGCGCGGCGGGCGGACAGTACCGCGACGCGTCGGGCCTCTACCAAGGATTCCTCGTCAATGAGCTCAACGGCACGTGGAAGAGTGCCGTTGAAGTGTCCTTACCCCAGGGCGCCCAGTCCACGGGCGCCAACGGTGGGGTTGTCTCGCTGTCGTGCCCGCGCGCGGGAGACTGTCGCGCGGGGGCCGCCTACCTCGACGGGTCGCAGAACTATCAGGCTTTGACCGTCACCGAGGTCAACGGTACGTGGCAGCGGGGTGCCAAGACGACTCTTCCTGGTGGCGCGAGCACGGTGGGCATCGACGGTGGCATCTACGCGTTGGTCTGTTCTTCAGTCAATGCCTGCACCGCGATCGGCAGTTACCTCAAAAACTCGACCATCTACGAGGGCTTCACGCTCAGTAGCTAGGCGAATCCGGCGACCTCGGGGTGGCCCAAGGATTCATCTTGTGACCACTTTTGGGTATCCCAACTTTCACCATTGGGTAACCGGGCCTTTTTACGTTGGGTACGTGGCACGTCAACGATCTCGCCGTCCCCTCGATGACCTCGCACGTGCCGCCCCCACGCACCAACGTCCGACAAAAACGTGAGCGCCTCAGTGGATCTTCAAGGGCGCAGCGTCATACTCATCGTCGAAGATGAGGAGAGCTACCAGGACGCACTCAATATTGGTCTCAGCGTCGAGGGCTTCGTCATCGTCAGCGCCGCCAGCATCGCCGAGGCTCGCCTCCTCTTCGCCTCGATGAAACCCGACTTGGTGTTACTCGACGTCATGTTGCCCGACGGATCAGGCATTGACTACTGCCGCGAGCTTCGCGACACGTCGCGCGTCCCCATCATCATGGTGAGTGCGCGTTCCAATGAAGTCGACGTCGTGCTCGGCCTCGAGATTGGCGCGGCCGACTACGTCACCAAGCCCTACCGACTTCGCGAACTTGTTGCCCGCATTCGTGCGGTACTTCGACGTCCTGCGACGGACGAGGACGACGACCTCGTGACCTTTGGCGACCTGCGTATCGACTTCACGCGACGCACCGTCACTCGTCGTGCTCAAGAGATCGAACTCAGTCGCAAAGAGTTCGACCTGCTGGGTCTCTTCGCCCAACGCTTGGGCCAAGTCGTCACGCGCGAGGTCTGTCTCGACACCCTTTGGTGGGGACTGGAACTCTCCGACACCCGTACCCTCGACACCCACGTCAAACGTCTTCGCCAAAAGATCGAGGAGGATCCGGCCTCGCCGCGTCACCTCATCACCATTCGCGGCGTTGGGTTCCGACTGGACCCTTAGTCTTTCTCTGTGAAGGTAAACGATCTCGCTTTCGATTTCACACTGTTAGATCAATCGGGTACGCCGCAGTCGTTATCGACGCTGCTACGCGACGGCATCGTCGTCCTGTTCTTCTATCCGGCGGCCATGAGTCCGGGATGCACTAAAGAGTCGTGCCACTTCCGCGATCTCACGGCTGAGTTCACTGAACTGGGCGCTCTGCCAGTAGGTATCTCAATGGACAGTTACGAACGACAAGCACAGTTCGCCCAAAAGAACGGCATCACGTATCCTCTCCTCGCGGACGAGGACGGTTCAGTCGCCCAGCACTACGACGTGAAACGCTCACTCAGTTTCCTCAAAGTCAAGCGAGCGACCTTCATCATTGGCCAGGATCGACGAATCCTCGAGGTCATCTCCAGTGAGGTCTCGATGAACGCGCACGCGGACCGCGCTCTGGCGACCCTTCGATCGCTCGGGACCTAACCGCCAATAATCGCCGCGGCGGGGTCTTCGAGGTAGTGCGCGACGTGGCTGAGAACTCTCGAAGCGAGTGCGCCGTCAATCTGTCGGTGATCGAACGACATCGCGATTTCGGCGACGTGACGTACGACCACTTCGTCGTTCACCACCCACGGCGCTTTGGCGATCTGACCAACGGCCAGGATCGCCCCCGTGCCCGGAGGAAGAATCGGGATTGCCGCGTCCACGCCGAAGGGACCGACGTTGGTAATGGTCAGCGTCGTGCCAATCATTTCATTAGGCGTGGTCGTGCCGTTGCGCGCTTTGTCGACGAGGACATTGAGGGCCCGGGCCATGCCCACGAGGTCGAGTTCATCCGCACCCTTGATGTTCGGCACGATAAGTCCACGAGGCGTATCGGCCGCAATGCCGAGATTGACGCTACGTCGAACGATGACCTCACCAGCGGCGGCGTCGAAACTTGAGTTGAGGCCCGCGTAGTGTCGGGCCGCGTCACAGAACGCCAAGGCCACAATCGTCAGTGGCGAGAGGCGAACGTCGGCGAAACTGGCTCGCTGCTTTAGTGAGGCGAGAAGTTCGATCGTCTTGGTGGCATCGAGACGAACCCACACGGCGGCGTGGGGGGCGCTGAAGGCGCTTTGAACCATGGCGTCGGACATCGAACGCAGCACGCCCTTCACCGGGATTCGCTCTTCCTTAGGTCCCGTCGCCCACGATTCCAGCTCGCGTCCGACAAAACGTGACGTGGTGGTCGGTCCCGTAATGGGCGCGCTCGTGCGCGTCGGCGCCGCGGGGGCGCCACTCAGGGCCCGCTCGACGTCGAGGCGCGTGATCAAACCGTCTCGACCCGTTCCATCGAGGGTCCCTACGTCGAGACCGTGTTGCTTGGCGTAGAGACGTACCGGTGGCGTTGAACGCGGCGCCAACGTGCTCTGCGTACTCACCGCGACGGCAGCGGCGACCGGCGCGAGAGCGGGCGTGGGCGCTGGCGCTGGCGCGCCTTGGCGACGATGCTTACGCGTTGCGATACCGTCTTCGTTGGCCACGCCGTAACCAACGAGGACTGCCTCACGACCTTCGCCAATCGACGCGGGCGAAGCGGCTTCGACGGGCTCTTTCGCCACGACCGCGGCGCTCGCGCTGGCTCCCTTGCCACCAACCTCAAAGGTGATAAGCGGCTTGTGCACTTCCATGACGTCACCCACGTTGCCGTGCAGTTTGACAACCGTCCCTTCGTACGGGCTCGGCAGTTCCACGGTGGCTTTGGCGGTCTCGATGTCGACGAGGGGTTGGTTCAACTTGACGGCGTCGCCCACGTTAACTTTCCACGTGACGATCTCGGCTTCAACAAGTCCTTCCCCAACGTCGGGTAGTAAGAAGATCTCTTCGCTCAACTCTCAAATCCCATCACTCGGTCCACCGCGTCGAGAATTCGGTCCACGGTCGGACGGTAGTCCTCTTCAATACGCGTCGGTGGATATGGAACGTGATAACCACTCACGCGCACACCCGGCGCACGTAGTGAGTAGAAACACCGTTCACTTAACTCAGCAACGATCTCGGATCCGATTGAAGCCATATGCGGCGCCTCCTGGACAACGACGAGTCGACCCGTCTTTTCGAGCGACGCGGCCATAGTGTCGAGGTCGAGCGGAGCGATCGAGCGTGCGTCGATGACTTCGAGCGACGTTCCCTCGACGGCCGCGGTGTCGGCGGCGCGCAGCATCGTCTTTACGGTCGATCCGTAGCCAATCAGCGTCACGTCACTACCTTCGCGCCGAACGGCCGCCTCGAAGAGTCCTTGGGGAGGGTTCTCGGTGTCGACCTCGCCCTTTTCCCAGTAACGACTCTTTGGTTCGCAAAAGATAATCGGATCGTCGTGTTCTATTGACTGCTGGATGCTCCAGTACGCGTCGTTGGGCGTCGAACACGACACGACACGAAGCCCAGCGGTCTGGGCGAAGTAGGCCTCGGGACTTTCGGAGTGGTGCTCGATGGCGCCGATACCGCCCTGGAAGGGAATACGAATGACGAGACCCATCGTGTACACGCCATCAGAGCGCTTGTGCAATTTCGCGACCTGAGAGACAATCTGATCAAAGGCCGGGTACACGAAGCCGTCGAACTGAATCTCGCACACCGTGCGGTACCCGCGAATCGCGAGACCGACGGCCGTGCCAACGATCGCCGACTCCGCCAGAGGCGCGTCAATGACTCGGTCCTCGCCGAAGTCCTTTTGGAGTCCGTCAGTGATGCGAAAGACGCCACCGAGTTTGCCGACGTCCTCGCCCATGATGAGGACCTTCTTGTTCTTCTCCATCGCCCGACGCAGACCCTCGTTCAGCGCCTTGGCCATGGTCATCGTGGTCGTCGCCATTAGTGCGATCCCCCGCCCACGCCGAGTTCCATCATCTCGCGGCGACCTTCTTCGACCAAGGGGTGCGGCGCCGCGTAAGCATTGTCGAACATGGAGAGAGGATCGGGTCGGTCCATGCTCAACACGTCGTCGCGCAACTTCAGCGCCAGTACGTCAGCCTCCGCGGTGACCTCGTCGAACTTGGCGCTCTTCACGCTGAACTCGCGAACGAGCAGCGACTTCACGCGCTCGATGGGATCGCGATGCTTCCAAACTTCAACTTCGGCGTCCACGCGGTAGCGCGTGGGGTCATCGGAGGTGGTGTGCGCACCTAGTCGATACGTGTACGCCTCGATCAACGTCGGTCCGCCACCCACGCGCGCACTCTCCAAGGCGCGCTTAGAGACTTCGTACACCGCGAGCACGTCGTTACCGTCAACACGAACACCCGGGAAACCAAAACCGTGCGCACGGTGATAGAGCGGAATTTTCGACTGGGTCGACATCGGTGTCGAGATGCCCCATTGGTTGTTCTGGCAGAAGAAGACGACGGGCGTGTTAAAGGAGGCGGCCCACACGAACGCTTCGAGCACGTCGCCCTGACTCGACGCGCCGTCACCGAAGAACGTCATCACGGCCTCTTCGGCACCGTCGCGCTGTACTCCCATGGCGTAGCCCACGGCGTTGAGTGTCTGATTACCGAGAACGATCGTCGGCACCGAGTGACGGTACTTTTGGGGATCCCAACCACCGTTCGAGGTGGCGCGGAAAAGTCGCAGCATGTCCTCGGGAGGCACCCCGCGACACCAGGCAATACCATGCTCTCGGTAGGTGGGAAACGTGAAGTCCATGGGGGCGAGCGCTCGCCCGGCCCCGATCTGGGCGGCCTCTTGACCTTGGATGGGCGCCCACAGAGCGAGCTGACCCTGACGTTGCAGCGACGTTGACTCGTTGCACAGTCGGCGAACAATAATCATGTCGCGATAGAAGCCGAAAATCTCTTCGCCGCTGAGGGTGCATTCGTAGTCGGGGTGCGCAACACGCTCACCTTCGGGTGTTAGCAACTGGACCAGTTCTTCGCCGATCATCGACACTCCTTAGACCACTACCCCCAGGTATTCACCCTACTCTCGTACGATGATGCAGTGCCCCGGCTGCTTGTTGACCTGACCCCTCTACGCACGAGTAAAAACTTTCGTCTACTTTTTTTGGGGCAGTTTGTTTCGGTACTTGGCAGTAACCTCACCATCGTCGCCGTCGCGTACCAGGTGTACCAAGTGACGAACTCGAGTCTGTGGGTTGGACTCGTGAGCTTCATGCAACTCCCCGTGCTCATTATCGGGTCCCTGTGGGGTGGCGCGCTGGGCGATCGTTTCGATCGAAGAACGTTGCTCATCGGCGCGTCGTTGGTACTCGGCCTGCTCTCCATCGGTCTTGGACTCAACGCACTCCCCACTCACTCCTCTTTCGCGATTCTGGTGACGTTGCCGGCGCTCGCGGCGGGCCTCGCGGGACTCTCGGGACCGCTTCGAACCGCCGTCATTCCCACGTTGGTCAAACCCGAAGAGTTGGTCGCCGCGTACTCGCTCAACCAAGTCCTCGTGAACACTGGCACCCTCGTTGGTCCGGCCCTAGCGGGCGTGCTCCTCGCCACCGTCGGGCTTTCCTGGTGCTACTTCCTCGACGGCGCGACGTTCGTCGCGCTCACCATTACGACCTTCTTCATGGCCTCGATGAAACCAGTCGGTGAACACGGCGGCGTCAAAATGTTCCGGGCTATCGGCGAAGGATTTAGTTACGTCCGCTCGCACGCCGTCGTGCAAGCGGTCTACCTCGTCGATCTCAACGCCATGGTCTTTGGTCTGCCGCGCGCACTCTTTCCCGCCATGACCCTGCACGTCTATCACGGCGGTCCCGCGATCTTGGGTCTGCTCTATGCCGCACCGGGGGCCGGGGCGCTCCTCATGGCGGTCTTCACCGGTTGGATGGACCGCGTGCGCCGTCGAGGCCGACTCGTGGCGTCGGTGGTCCTCGCGTGGGGCGTGGTGATGGCGCTCTTTGGACTTGTGCCCGTTCTCTGGGTGGGACTCGTGTGCCTCGCAGTAGCGGGCGCGATGGACGTGATCTCGACGGTGTTGCGCAACACCATCTTGCAGACGTCAATCTCTGACAACTACCGCAGTCGCATCACCTCGATACAGATGGCGGTGGTGACCGGCGGCCCCCGCTTGGGTGACCTCGAAGCAGGGACCGTGGCGAACTTCACGTCCACCGAGTTCTCCATTGTCTCGGGCGGCATCCTGTGCGTTCTCGGTGTGCTCGCACTCGTGTGGCGGCGCCCGGGCTTTTGGAAAGAGCGTTCGCTCTAAGCGCTGCGTACGGGGATAGAGCGACGCCTCGCGTTCGTGACGGTCGCCAACTGACCACAGGCCGCCGCGATCGAACGGCCCCGGGTATTGCGTACCGTGACGTTCACGCCTCGGCGCTGGAGACCGTCGCGAAACTCGACGACTCGCTTCGCGCTCGAACCGAGCACCAGGTAACCCGGCGTGGGATTCAGAGGGATCAGATTGACGTGCGCGTCCAGTGAGTTCGCGTACGCCGCGAGCTCGTCCATGGCCTTGTCGGTGTCGTTGACGCCGTCGATGAGGGCCCACTCGAAGCTGAGTCGACGCCCCGTTGTTTCCAGCCACAACGTACAAGCTCGGTGCAAGCGCTCGAGGGGGTAGCGACGATTAAGCGGCACGAGTTCGTTTCTTGTGTCGTCGTTCGCCGCGTGCAGGGAGACGGCGAGCGTCAGCGGCAACCCTTCTTTCGCCAAACGTTCAATCGCCGGCGCGACGCCCACCGTTGATACCGTTAAGTGTCGTGCGGAGAGTCCCCGGTACTCGTGGAGTCGTCGAACGACCTTCACCGTGACGAGATAGTTGGCGAGTGGTTCGCCCATGCCCATAAAGACCACGTTGGAGAGACGAGAGGGCGCGGCCGCTCGAGCGGCGAACATCACCTGTTCGAGTACCTGTCCCGTTGTTAAGTGACCACTAAAACCCATTTGGCCCGTCGCACAAAACGTGCAGCCCATCGCGCAGCCGGCCTGGGACGAGACGCAGACCGTAACACGGTCCTCGTAGTGCATGAGAACCGTTTCGATAGTCGAACCGTCGTCGAGTCGAAAGACCCATTTCCTCGTGGCGCCGTGATCGCTCGCCACGTCGTTGAGAACTTCGAGGCTCGAAGGGAACGCGTCAACGAGCTTTGCCCGGAGGGACTTGGGAATAGTTGTTATTTCCTCTATCGCGAGTCCGTCAACCCAAAGGCCCTGCCAGAGTTGATCGAGACGGTAGCGCGGTTCACCGACGAGCAGTTCGGCCAACTCTTCTTTGGAGTATTCATAGATCGAAGCCACCTACGTACGCTAGAGGACGTTCAATCATCGCCCGTCCGACACCGTAGTCATTGCCTCGTGCACTTGTGACTCTGTGAAAATCCTTAAGACGAAAAACTTCTTAATTATCTCTTGACTTACTCTTGCGCGGGTCTTTTAATCAGAAGTGAAACTTCCTCCAGTTAGCAGCCGTGACGAAAGGAACATCAAATGCTCAGTGTGTACTTCTCCGTCTTACTTATCAGTTGTGGGATAGCTCTAGGCGTCGGACTTCCGTGGCTGAGCGTCCACCTCGAACGCACGCGCCAACGTGAACAAGATCATGTGGCCGAGCTGTACCGCCAGGAAGCCATCATCGCTGACTATGAGGCGACGATTAAGGCGTACCGGCAGTTCGTACAGACCGACCCGGAACTTGCCCTGACTGCACGGTAAGTTCCGCCCCAGTGGCGAGACCGGGCAACCGGTCTCGCCACCCTCTCGCGATGTCTGCTTGACTCGTAGTCGGTCCAACCCACTGTTGGACGAACGACAGGAGCAGCATGGAACTCAAGAACACCTCGGCCGTCGTTACCGGCGGCGCGTCGGGACTCGGCGAAGCAACCGCTCGCGCACTCGCGGCGCGTGGCGTCCAGGTCGTCCTCGCGGACCTCAACGACGTTGCCGGCGAAGCAATCGCCAAGGAAATCGGCGGCGCGTACGTCCACTGTGACGTCACCAACACCGACCAAGTCATTACCGCCATCGAAGCAGCGAAGGTAATGGCGCCGCTGTGGAGCGCGGTGAACTGCGCCGGTATTGGATGGGCCACACGCACCATCGGCAAGGACGGCGAGTACGCCTCGGCCCACGACCTCGACCTCTACCGCAAGGTGATCGAGATCAACTTGATCGGCACCTTTAACGTCTGTCGTCTCGCCGCCACGGCCATGAGCCACAACACGCCCGACGCGGACGGCATGCGTGGCGCACTGGTGAACACAGCCTCCGTGGCCGCCGAAGACGGTCAGATCGGCCAAGTGGCCTACTCGTCCTCGAAGGGCGGCGTCGTCGGTCTGACGCTCCCCCTCGCCCGGGACATTGCGCCCATTGGCGTTCGAGCGAACTGCATCCTGCCCGGACTCATCGACACACCGATCTATGGCACGGGTCCCCAGTCCGACGAGTTCAAAGCCCGTCTCGGCACCGGTGTGCTCTTTCCAAAGCGCCTGGGCTACTCCGAAGAGTTCGCGTCGTTGGCGGTTGAACTTTTGTCCAACAGCTACATGAACGCCGAGTCGATTCGCATCGACGCCGGCATCCGCATGCAGCCAAAATAAGGGCGGCAACTATCGCACAACGCCCGCGCCAGTGGCGCGGGCGTTGTGCTGAGTGACTGAGTGACTGAGTGACTGAGTTTTGATAGTGCAGCTACCAGGCTTAGCTACCTTGCCTTCGGCAGCGTCCCGACGCCCTGTACCACCGATACTGTTCCGTACGTCATCTGGGCACTCGGTAGATACGGTGTTGAGGACGTTTGTGAGAGCGCGCCGTTCGTGTTGCTCGCGGTCAGCTCTGAGCACGAAAGAAGTGCGCCCGTCGTTGGGTTGAGAACGACTTGAAGTTCTTCGTCTTGGGCACCGGGAACCACGATGCCTTCACCGGCGCGGCCGAATGAGTCCGTTGTTGCACCTTCGATGGACGCGCCAGGCATCGCCGCCATGACCTGATACAGCACCGAGCCAAACTTCGCCGACGCGTCGGGTAGTTGGAGCAGTTGCTCGATGACGGCGAGCTCTTGATACGTCGCGCAGCCAATGGGCGGGTTCGTACCGCCGCCTCCGGGACACGCTTGCGGCACCGATGAAACCGAGCCGTCAAGATTGATCTCCCCGTTCGCGAGCATCGCTGAAATCTGGGCCACGTTAGTAGGCAGATTGTTCACGCTCGTACCCGACGCGAGATCCTCCGAGACGGTGTTCGGTCCCAAAAAAAATCCGAATCCACCGAAACCAACGACCGACTCGACGAAGCCACCAGACTGTCCCGGATTCGCGTTCGCGCGATTCCCGCCGAGGCTATTCGCCGCACTGCCGAGCGCGCACGGAATGAACGGAGAACCATCCGCGAGCCACTGCGCCTGTTCCTCGGGCGTGACGAAGTGGCTGCCGTTGGCGTCAACGGGCGATGGTGTGATCGCGACCTTGCCCGACCCGTCGGAACTCGTCCAACTCTCCATGGTGCCAACGGAGTCGTACATCAACGACTGACCTGAGGGCATCGAAGGGCTACTGAAACTGCACACCATCGAGACCGCAGACTTCTGGTAGTAGTACTGACCTACGCCAAGCGTTGGCAGTACGGCAGAAGCGGCGTCGGCGTGCGCAGCGGTCGTCAACTCGGCGGCGGCCGCGTTGACCGGCGACGAACCGGGTAACGCCCCGGCAAGGACTAACGCCGCGACCACCACAGTAGTCAGTGACCCAGCACCAATCAGCCGACGACGAAGTGGGTGTGGCCGTGGTGCGACACTTCGGCGAACCACGTCACTCCAAATGGCCTCGCGCCGCACTTCGTTCTCATTCTGCCTCTCCTGGGACAATGGATCAAGCCTCGTCAGCAGTTCATCAAGGTTCTCGCCGATGGTCATTACTTCTCCTTTGGTAGATCGTGTGAAGATCCGGGACTGTTGGGTGCGTTCGAGAGTCGGTGCAGGGTCGAGGAGAATCGCTCGAGAGCGCGGTGGTAACGCACGTTCAGAGCGTTCACCGAACAGTCCAGAAGATCCGCGACGTCCTCTCTACTTAGCCTGCATCCACCGTCGGGGTGGCGAGTTAAGGGTCTGACCATGCGCGAAAAAGGTGTCCCCATCAGGTAGAATTGGAGTTACTTAGACCGCAATTCCACCTGAAATGAAGGACACCTTTTCG